>R24__coassemble_380_pt1 | contig 31221 bp, 13 predicted proteins | sample R24__metabat2_high_PE_052 | metagenome-assembled genome bin R24 | reverse complement strand
TAATCTGAATAATACTGACTAACAAGGGTGTAATCAGAATAATCTGTATTATCCTTATTATCCCAGAATCTTGCAAACGCATCATACTCTGACTTCTGAACATTATCCCAAACTATAGTAAAATCTTTCAGATCCACACTAGCTGGAAGATTATCATCAGTTACAGGATCTACTCTGAATGCAAGGTTAGTATTACTTATTGGATTACCCGAAGAATCCTGTGGATGAATAGTCCAGCAATATCCATATGTCAAATGTTCTGTTAAATAATTTGTATTATCAAGAACAACATCATTTATATTCTTTTCATCTGTTCTTGTAAAATCATTAAGCATATAATCGCCATCGCTTGTTCCAGGAACTGTACCAAAACGCACACCACTCGCATAATAATGATATACATTAAACTTTGATCCAGAAGACATTCCAACCACAAAGTTAGCATACGAATTAAGAACATCTGTTCCCATTACTCCGCCTATCATTTTTGCATCAGAATTATCTAAGCAATAATGAATCTTCTGCGCTCTCTTATCTTCTGTTCCATCATCATTTACTTCATTCGTTGTTATGCCATTCTTAAGGCCAACGCCATAATTACGACAGAAGTTAATGATTCCTGTTCCATGTGTATTATATGTAATACCTGCAGAATTATTTGCTTTAAGTCCATCATTACCAGTGCTTCCATCTACACGAATCACACCAGTGTTAATACAATCAGCAATAGTCACATCGTTGGTCACATAGGACATAACATCATAAAGAATTCCTGCAGCACCAGCATCGGTACTGTTAGCATTATTAAACGCATTTAGTTCACCATGATTGATACATCCGATGATTTCTGCCTCACCACCAGCTGTGGCAGCAATTCCACCAACATACTTGCCAGAAAGATCAGCAGTATTTGAAACGTTCTTGATAACTCCTTTAGATTTCTTCGTTCCAACAATTCCTGCAAATGCACCAACACCACCAGTTTCATTAGTGAAAACAGTAGTATTAATACACTTATATCCTTCTGTAGTATCAACTGTTCCTTCTATAGTTCCTGCATTAACCTCTGCAAGACCACCGATATATGACACACCATTTGCAGCCTTATACTGTGGATATGATGTATTCTCAGTTGATACGTTGTTCTTACAATCAAGAAGTTTTGTATTACTAGGAACTCTACCAACAACACCGCCAAGATAAGATAATGTCTTATTACCATCTATCTCAGAAATGTTACTAGAGCCTATAGTGTAATTTGTATTTACAGATATATTGTTCTCAAAATTCTTTATTGTAATATTGGTTTTTTCTGGAAGATAACCAAAAAGACCACCTGCCGCAACACTGGCTGTAACAGTAGAACCATCTCCAAGTCCTATATCAGCACAGTCAGCTTCATGACTATTATTATTTACAAACTTAAACAAATTATCTGTTTCATTTGTTTTATCAAGGTCATTATTTAATATACTTAACGCAAGAGATACACTGCTCACTTCCGAAGCATCGCGATACTTAAGCGTTCCATTTGATTCACTGTAGAACAAACTATTCATATAATCAGCGAACATATAATCACAAGTATTGGTTTCAGTTTCGATAGGGAATGAAATATACTTACCGGTATACGTCATATAAGTTCCTGCTATTCCACCGCACATAGAACTCTCTGTTGAGCCAACCTCTATATTTGCTGAATCCACATAGATATCATCACTGAAACGGAATGTATTAGCAAAACTAACCTGATTTCTTTTTCCTAGTAAGCCTACATATCCTCCACTAAATATTCGAGCCGAAGCCTGAACACCAGTTATTCTTCCAGCAAAAGCAGAATACTGATTCCAGTTATCCATACATCCCGCTATACCACCAGCGGCGGCTACTGCTTTTACCACAACCTTGTCATCTCCGCTCATATGAATATCAAAATAATACTTTGGATCATTCTGATCTCCTCTTACCATACCAGCGAATCCGCCAACTGAATATCTACCAATAACCCTATAAGGAGCTTCAATAGTATAGTTTTTCTCCGCGGAACCGTATCCAAAATTACCCGTCATACCAATTAGACCGCCAACCAGATCATTTCCAATGACTGTCATACCTGCAGATGTATTATCCTTCTTGATTGGTGTCATGTTAAAGCACATATTACGTTCTTTCTCTATGTGACTACCAATACCACCACCAACAATATTCTCTCCAAATACAACTGCATCGATTTCAGAATGGGTAGTGTTACTAGTAGCCCCATTCACACATCCACTCCTATTAACATATCCAACAATACCACCTACACAATTTCCACCAAACTTGGTTGTCATCATCACTTTAGCCACGGTATCAGCCGAGATGTCTCCCGTAAGATCAAAATCAGTTGTACCATTATTTACAGAAGCTGAGCCCTTACTGATCAGCTTTAACATATATTCTTTAGTCTCTTTAGACTGGATATTATCACATCCATTAAGAGGAGTATTAATCTGACCAGCTACACCGCCTACAAAGCCTGTGATTCCATAACAATACTTCTTTCCACCGTCGTATATAACATCAGAAACATACTTTAACTTGTTATTTGTTATCTGTGATTTTATTCCAAGAACAACACCTTCATTCAGGAGATCAGAAACAGCATGAGTATTCTTATTCAAACCACTATAGGATGCATTAGCATATTTCTTTACAATATTATTATTACTGTAGCCACCTGTTCCATTGGCTCCAACCGCTTTAGATGGTTCTTTAAATGAGAAGGTATCTTTTCCACCACTACTGAGTCCAAAGACACCTGCAACTCCGCCAACATAGAGACGGCCGATTACATTTGCATCGTTAGTACAAGCGTAATTCTTTTCTGATGAACTACTATCTGACTTATCGTATCTGGTGAAATCAGAACATCCAACCATACCTCCAACATATCTTGAACCAAAGACAAACGGACGCATGGTTTCATTATCTTTATTCTTTAACTCACTTGAAGCTGGATTATTGGTGCAATTCTTTATAGCTGTAAGACGAGAATATCCAATAAGTCCACCAACATAATAATCACATGTAAACGGCTTATATTCTGTCTTGTTATTGTCCTTAGTATTAATACTATCTATGATCCCCTCAACATCATTAAAGGAATTCGTATCTGAATCACTTTCAGGATAAAGGGTACAACTGCTGCAGTTCTCAACCTTTATATATTCAGAAGTACTATTTGTAGCAAAGAAATCATTGTAAACATTAAGAGCGATATCTCTACTATCAATCATGAACCCATCCTGAGTAATACCAGCAATTCCACCTATAAATGTACAATGTCTTATCTTTGCAAACTCCTGATCCTCCCCCTGTATCTCTTTAATCTGATAATCATCAATACCATATTTATAAATAAGAGAATCTCCAGAGATTTTTCCTCTGTTTGTCGAATTAATTATTGTTATCTTAGACGCCCTATCCACATCCGCTCCAGACATTGATTTACCAGTCTCAGATATGGTATAGCCATCTTTATAGTATTCTTTTCTTGAATTATTATCATAATAGTTTGCACTATACGTAGAAGTCATATTATTTGTATCACCAATATAGTGAACATATGCGCGACCAACTATACCACCAATATTCTCGAAGCCTGTAACTCGTCCATAATTAACGAGTCCACCTAGTGTAACTGCTCTATCGGAAGCCCCAGACACCACAAACGACTCGCGTCCGATGATACCACCGACGTCAGTTCTACCATTAATATGTGTCTTTCCACCACTTGTATAGTACTCAGTTACATTTGAGGTTTCAAAGTCTTCTTCAGGTGAATCAAGTATAGCAAGATTCTTAACAGTACCAATATTATTACCAGCAAAACCGCCAACCATATTGGTATAAACTGTCTTTCCGCTTACACGCTCTAAACCACGAACAACAAGTCTATCAAGAGAAATGTTCTCTATCGTTCCAAGATTCTCAGCAAAAAGTCCAAGAGGAAGTTCTCCCTTTCTTGCAGCCTTATCTTCACCTAATACTTCATCAAAAGAATATACATTTGATTCGAAGCAACCATCCATCACTTCTTTTCCGTATACTCCGTAACAAACATTAGCAACAAATGAAATCTTTAGATTTGATACAGTAAAGTGAGTTGCATCCGCAATCTTAGTATTATCAAATGGAGTCTGTTCAACAAACAGATCTTCCTTGCTTAGTTTTCTAAATCCAGGGAATGGATAGGATCTGTCAGAATCCTCTCCGTTTTCATCCTCAGTTGATGAAACCTTGCCAACATTTTCAAACTCATAAGACGCATCAACCATTCCATCAAAATCAATACCGGAATGAACGATACCGTCAGAATCATAGGAATTAAGAAGATAATTCTTTTCAGAATCATTTTTATTACGTTTAAATGCTAGAAGATCATTCCAATCAACATTATCAGCAAGGACAAAAGTCTTAGCCTCTTCTACCGTATCACCACTCTCAGAGTCAACAGTTGGTGTATCGTAATCTGTTTCAAAACGCATATTGTAAAGATGTCTTGAATTCTTGATTATATATGGTGAATAAACATCTGCATCAGATGCATCCTTATAAAAGCTATTTCCATCATCATTAGCAAATGTTGTTCTCTCACCACAAATAGCATTCGGTGCTGTCGAGTACTCTCCTGTCATAGATCCACGGCGCTGACCATTAACCTGACTATCCTCACCAGATATAGTCAGATCAGCTGAACAATTTATATAATTGATGTCATTAAATCCAAATCGATAGAAGCTATAAGTATTTCTAAATCTATTCTGTGCATCAGTAGCATTTGCTCCGGCAACAAGAGAATTTGCTTCAGCATAAACTAATGACTGAGCCTGAATATCTACAGCATCAAGTGCTACATATAATTTTCCATCCTCAACCCAGATAGGGAATCTAAAGTCGGTTGGATCACCTTCATCACTGTTGCTAACTCGATACATACCATTAAAGATTCGAACATCAGATAAAGCAACAGGATTATTTCCTGCGGTAACGATATCATTTACTGAAGCACTACTCTTAAGATCAGCTCCAGTAACTGTAAACTTCATTATCGGATTATAAGTACCGTCATACGTCTTACAACCGTTGATAGTAAATGTGACTGTATCAGAATTACCTAAATTACTGAAATTATAGTTGTTCTTCTGTAATGACATAAGAAGAGCAGCTCCATTTTCCAGTTCAAGTGTACAGTCTCTCTGCTTTTCACCACGACCTCTATTCTTTGTAGTCATTGTATCAACGCCATAGTAACCGAGCATTATATCTTCTCTGGCGTGAATCTCACGATTAAGAACACTAAGTGTGGTCGATGTACTTGAAGATGAGGCATAAGTAAACTCTTCAGCTCTGCTTGAATAACATACAGCAAGAACCTGGCCAGCCTCTGGTGAAAACTCTACAGAGATTGCACCATCGAGAACCGACTTATCCGAAACATAAGAAGCTATTAGTTCAAAAAGAACCTTAGCACTGTTAGATACAGTTTCACCATTTGTGTACCTAGTATATGTACCACTGTCAATGGTAAGTCTGACAATAGTTCTGTACTGATTATTGTTGTTCTGAGTAAGCCACAGATCATTCCATACATATGGATCACCATTTGAATCAGTTAACTGGCTAAAGTATGAACCTGACTGAAACACATTTGTTCCTTTAGCAAGTAAAATGTCATCGTTATAATTTGGATCTGCTTCTAAGACACTGGTCACTCTTCTATAAAGCGCTCCACTGGAATCAAGGTCTGTAAGCTGATTTTGGGCAGCATAAAAGATGTCCTCAGCCGCGGCATTTTCCTTTCTAAATGTCGCCCAGTCAACCCATCCAAGAATACCAAAAGCCGCCACACCCATCATGATTGCCATGAGCGCAAGGATAACTATCATCTCAACCAAGGTAAAACCTTTATTGTTCACTCTATTCTGTTGTCTCTTTAATCTAGCCGACATAAAACTCCTTTAATTTCCGCTCTTCTTTGTGAAGTAGCCTTCCTGTCCAGGTCTATCAACCACGGCAAATGTTTTATCCGTTGTCCTTTTAGCAGCGAATGTTGTTCCGTTATGTCCACTCAACGAGGTACAATTAGTAAACATATCGGCGCAAGTATTACTAATTTTGGATTTCTGGAATCCATAATTTCCATTTGCAGTAGTAGCCTCAGTCGTATAAATATACTCAAGACTTGTACAGCCTTTAAACATTTTATTTGTAGCAACATTGTTTTTATTATTTACTGCAGACAAATCTAAACTTTTTAGACTTCTGCAATACTGGAATGTTCCACCAAAATCAGCAGCGTTTTCAAATGTCATCGAGCCTTCTACGCCATAAGAACCAAGATTTACCTCTTCAAGGTAAAGGCAACCATCGAATACCCAACTAAAATTCGCTAATTTAGGAGCATTAAAACCTAAAAGTGAGACCTTTTTAAGATTAGTTGCCAACAAACCTGGCGCATCATTCTGATTAGAAGCCATCATCATGGCGCCCTTCATTCTAGTAAGATTTACCATATCAACATTTTCAAATGTCACTTCTTCAAGATACTTATGCTGATATAATACATAATTAAGCGTCTTCATATCTGGGAATGAAACATTTTTAATTGTAACTCTTTCCAACGGACCAGCCTTAGCGCCAAAGAAATTAGACAAACCGCCTGTTGGATCTGTTTTATTCTCTGACTGAGTCATGCCCTTAATTGTTATATCTGATAACTCAAAGTCCGTAATATATGCACCAGAAAAAATATTCGCATTGTTATTTCCAAGTTCTGTAACACTTTCCGTTTTACCAGCACCCTTAAGTTTAACCATCTCAAGGCTTACACATCCGTTAAACATATTAGATATATTGGTAGCACTATCTATTCTAAATGTGAATGACGGATCAAACGTCTTCCCTGATAATAATCCGCCCTTATATCCCTTAAATAAGATGCAGTTATTAAACATATAACTCATATCTTGCGCATCAGTTGTATCAAGTCCAACCAGATGTTCAGGCGAAACAAGAGAATAACAATTCTTAAACATGGATGACATATTAGTAACGCCATCCATTGTCGCCTCATCAAATGTTGCATCAGTTAGCTTAGTACATCCATTAAACAAATCCTTTAATGAATTTGGTTCATCAGCCTCGCTAAGATCAATATTTGAAAGTGACGCTGTTGTAAGATTCGAATTATATTTAAACAGATTAACTAAAGCTGATCTCTTTCCAACCTTTAAATTATCAGCTGAAACAGTAGTCAACTTATGACATCCGGTATAAATATCCTTAAAATCACTAGCGCTAAACAGCGTAGTACCATCGCCTGAATATTTAACCTCTTCAAGATTAGAACATCCATAAAAGACATTCGTCATAATATCAGCATTTTCAACTCTTAAGGAATAGTTTTCATCCCAATGCAATGAAGTACATTCTCTAAACATCGCATGGAACTTTACAACATTCTTTGTATCAAGTCCTTCAATATCAGCTATATTAGTAAATCCGCACTTCATAAACATAGCTGTTCCATTTTGCACCTGATTCATAGTGTACTCATCAATAGTCACATGTGTCAGCTTTGTACAGCTATTAAATACATCTCTTAATGAGTTAGGTTCATCAGTGGCATTATCTAATGTAATCCTGCTAAGAGAAGCATCTGTGTAGGCTTTATTAACCTTTACAAAATTAACAAACTTTTCTCTATTTCCAATATTAAAGTTATCAAAGGAGATGCTGTTTAGCGATATATTCCTATACATATTTGTCGTAACCGAAGGAGAAAACAGTGTTGAACCATCACCCTTATAATGTACATCTTTGACCGAACTGTATTCTAACATCTGCTGAAAATCATTACCGTTAGCGATGTTAAGATATAACCCTGTTTTATTAAGATCACATCCTCCTACAGTGGTGAGATTAGGATCCAAATTAAACATTTCGCGGAAGTTTTCTACACTTACAGTATTAAGATATTCTCCTGATCCAATCTTTACAGTAGTTAGATTGTCACACTCACTAAACATACTACGAGCAGTCTTTACAGAAGACATATCAAAATCAGGGAGGTTTACCTCCGTCATAGTATTCCATTTAAACATATTGTTTGTGCTTGTAACATCTGACGCATCCATACTGGTAATAAGCATATTTGGATGAGCGGCGCTTCCGTCTAATCTGGTGCAATAACGGAATAAATTTTGAAGACTACCAGCTGCCTTCATATATGGTTCATCCACCTCATTAAAGATGTAGATATCATATGTATTATCTGAACGCTTAAAGCTATAGCCTACTATATACGCTAAATAATCAGGATCATATTCTTCAATTACATATTCTCCCAATGAACCATCTTCATTCTTTTCTCTTAAAAGGAAGTCGTCCGGACTATCTGGATCAACCTTTATCTTTGTCTCCGATAGGCATACCTCTCGACACTTATGTTCATATTCATAACTTGTTAACGCAGTTTCTTTACTTACGACACGAATAGAATTAATCTTCTGATTATATGTACTAGAAGGTGCAGTTTTTCCGGTTTTATAATTTGCTTCAGGAGTAGTATACTCAATCAGGTAACGAAGTTTCGTATTTAATGTACAAGGAACAAACATAGCATCTTCTGAACTCAATCCCAAATCTGAGGTGTAATCACGATTATCAACCACAAGAAGCGAACGGAACAGGTCGGCATCAACTATAGCCACCTCACCGTCATAATTGTAATTAGAAGCATAAAGATTAGGAAGTAACAGATCTGAACAATCCCAGTCTTTAGAAATATCACGAGGATCCTTGGTCTCATCATATGTAAGAGTAATGTCAGAATCATAAATCTCCCACTCTCTTATCTTATGAGTTCCTGAACTACTATCCTTGTAACAATTCTTATCATCAAAAACCTTAACATCAGTTCCATCTAACGCTGTTAATGCAGCAGCACCGCCTTCTGTACCTTCTCCACCCGGATTAAAGAGTGAATAAGTATTAACGTCAATTTCCTTCTCGTCTGCAGTACAAGGTGAAATAAAGACTCCATTTGTACTTGAATCAAACTTTGCCTTCTCAATCTGTGAAAACTCAATAGTTATCTCATCTGGCTGACCGTTAAATGCAATATTGTCCTCTGACTCCTTAGCCTTAACTAATATCTTTTTATGAACATCAGCACGGGCTTCAAATGTAATTCCACTTGTTTCAAGAGCGTCAAACTCTTCTAAAGCTGCATCTACATCATCAGTATTAGCTGCCTTAATTGCGCTTACATAAGAATTTACCCAATCATCTATCTCATCTAATGCCTTTTCAGTATTTTCATTGTTATCCTGAATATATGCATTTGTATTCTCTGGATCCTGGATGAGCCACTTTCCGTCTATCCTGGATGGCTTGCCATTAGTTGTATCATCATAGAATCTAGCATCATGAGTCGAACCATCACCTGCTGTCGTAGCTGATACTTTTACGATATCAGAAGCATTACCATCAAGATTGATTGCATCTGTAGATGCTGCTGATGCAGTAATCGTGTAATCGCCTGTAGCTAATCCTACATGAATATTCAGTCTGTCTTTATTCTGAGCAGTCGAACTTGGAACTGTTACATTCTGATACTTACTGCTACTTGCAACAAATATTAAAGGAATATCTTTTGTAACTTCGTCACGTGTAGCACGAAGCTCTGTTGATGCAACTCCTTTATCAACCAATGTAGTAAGGTAATTATTTAAATCTGTAGATGCAATATCTGTATAACTATGTGGTGCAGTATCAAACCATGACAAAGCATTTGACTGATAATAGTCTTTAGCATCGAATTCATACTCGACGCCATTCTTATCTACGGCACCAGAATTAGAAACTGATGTAGCCCACTCGCCATTAGTTTCACCAGCACTTACTGTGAAGAGAACATCTATTGAATCAACCTGAGTACCATCAGATTTTTTCTTAATCACGAAGCCTTCATTACCAGCTGTGAGAGTTACAGTAATCTCATCATCCAGCTTGATTGTCGGTTCCTCATCCACCTCTGTACTAGGTTCTTCCATCTTGTCCTTCTTCTTAGGTGTATCTGGCTTATCATCTCCCTCAGCTGTTACATAAGTTGAGTTAGCAGTATCTGAAGCATATTTGCCATTTCCTTCTTCATAAGGCCAAACATAGATAATATTTGCCCCTATATCTGCAACTATCTGCTTGTCAGCATCCTCAACGCCTTCCTGAACGAATTCATCAGAATCATATACAGTCCACTCACCATCCTGTAAATAAACAAAGTGGTCATCCTTTGTTTTATAAACAGCAGTAGTGATCGTATAACACTCTATGGACTTGTAAGTTCCATCAGCAAAGGTAAAGTTATCTACTGTACCTATTACAAACTGTGTTGCATTATCGGCCTGAGCAATATCCTTAGCCTTAGCTCTCTTATCTGGAGAGATATATGTAAGATTGTCTGTATAAACATCAGACATCATTGACTCAGTTGCAGCAAGAGCAGCTTTCGCTTCCTCGATATAGGTTTTGCGATGTGATTCATCAATAAAACCAAGAAGCGCAGGAGTAACAGCCGCTGCGAGTATAGCAATGATTACAAGCACCACAATAAGCTCCACTAGCGTGAATCCTTTCTTAGAATTCTTCTGGGAGCTTCGATATCCATTTATTCTGTTAACAGAACCGCAACTAGTTCTGTCCCCATCTCTCAAGTCTAATACTTTAAAAACCATCCCAAGAGTTTTCTTGTTAATCATAAGCCTTCTTCCTCCCTATGATTTATCTGACAACCAACCTATGCCAGACATGCCTACTCTGGGTTATTACCTCTCGAACGCACCCTTAACTACTACCCCACAGGGCGCATTTCTACGAGATTAGTTTACCATAAAAAAAGAAGCCCCGCAACTCTATTGCGGGGCATGTTCATGCAATATTCATATTGTGGTATGACATTTCTCTGCATATTAATCCTGTTGTATTTGGATGGTATAAGACCATTAAAAATACGGATTATTAGATTTTTCCCAACCGATAGTGGTTTCCGAGTCATGTCCCGGAAAAACCCGTGTATCTGAAGGTAGTACGAACAACTTTGTCGCGATATTCTCGATCAATGCGTCGCCATCACCTGTTGGAAAATCTGACCGTCCTATGCTACCATGGAACAACGTATCGCCGTCGAATAACGAGGTGAGGTCTGGCATGTAGTAGCACATTCCACCGATTGTATGTCCTGGAACCTCGATACATTTAATTTGGATTCCTATCAGTTCCAGCTCATCGCCGTCACTAACGGTTCGATCAGCCTTGACTGATACTGGTTCGCCCATAAAGCCGTAAGACAGATTGAGCGATGGATTTTCGAGAAGTGGAGCGTCATTTTCGCCTATTATCACTTCTATATCTGGATACTGGGCGCGTACAGCGTCTGTCGCATCCATATGATCAAAATGTGCATGGGTAAGCAGGAGCGCTACCGGTTTTGCACCTGCTTCTTTTACGGCCGCTAGAAGTCGTTCTGGATTCCCTGATACGTCTATCAGGATTGCTTCCTTTGACTCCTCATTAATTATTGTGTAACAGTTAGTCGCCACAGGACCAATTGTTACTGAACTCATCTTGTACATGTTCGTATCCTTATAATCGTTTTGATCAGCTTATCTGATTCTGATTAACCTTGTGTACGCTCGATATCTATAATGCCCTCTATACTGCGGATTTTAGATATCAGCGCGTTCATATCGCCCTTTGACTTAACGCCAAATTGCACATTTACGGTGGATTTACCCTGTTTGTTGACACGTCCTTCAATCTTCTTGATAGGGATCTCAGCTTCCATGAAAACCTTCGAAATATCATGGATCAGGGCATTGCGGTCCATAGCGTATACATTAATATCAGCTATGAACTCAGCACTTCGGTCTTCTGCTTCTTCTACCCACTCTGCGTCAATAAGTCGTTCCCTCTCTTCTTCGCTCATGGTAAGCAGATTTTCACAGTCAGTTCTGTGAATTGATATACCGCGTCCTCTAGTAACAAATCCTATAATTTCGTCACCTGGAACCGGAGAACAACATTTGGAGAAACGTACCGCGATATCGTGGACTCCGTGCACCTGAATGCTGCCCTTTGGTATATCAAACGAGCGGCTCTTGCGGTTTATCTCTTCTGCAAGGTCTGTATCGGATATATTCTGTTCCGTAAGCCTTCTGTGTTCCTCAATGAGTCGATTTACTATCTGACCCTCTTTGAGGCCGCCATGTCCTATAGCCGCCATAAGGGAATCCCAATCAGCAAAATTATAACGCTTTAAAGTAGCCGCGATGTACTCGGGCTTCATAAGGTCTGCCAGAGGGATATTCTTGGTCTTACAGTAGTTATCTACTGCAGCCTTGCCCTTAACGATGTTCTCATCCTTTAGCTCCTGACGGAACCATTGGTTGATCTTGGTTTTGGCCTGTGTACTCTTGACTATGTTGAGCCAATCCATACTAGGTCCTTTGGTATTCGTAGAGGTGATAATCTCTACTCGGTTACCACTATGAAGCTGCGTCTCAATTGGCACCTGTCGTCCATTGACACGCGCTCCGACCATTCTATTACCGACTGCGGTATGAATAGCATACGCAAAGTCGATGGTATTAGAACCCCTAGGAAGCGTTATTACATCGCCCTGTGGAGTGAATACATAAACCTGATCCTGGAACATATCCAGGTCGGTTTTAACCGCATTTATAAACTCTTTATTATCTTTCGTGTCATTTTGCCACTCAAGAATCTCGTTCAGCCAGTTCATCTTCTCTTCCTGAGAAACCTTCTGAACTCCTGTTTCTTTATACTTCCAGTGAGCAGCGATACCATATTCAGCGGTACGATGCATGTCATAGGTACGGATCTGGATTTCAAATGGCCTTCCCCCGTGACCTATCAAAGTAGTATGCAGTGACTGGTACATGTTAGGCTTTGGCATCGCAATGTAATCTTTGAAACGACCTGGAATAGGCTTATATTTCTCATGAATGATACCAAGAGCCGCGTAGCAGTCTCTCACTGATTCGACCTTGATTCGAAGTGCGAACAGGTCATATATCTGATCCAGGGTCTTGCCCTGAGTCTTCATCTTCTTATAAATACTGAAGAGGTGCTTTACTCTTCCTTCAATCTCAGCCTCTATCTCAGCCTCTTTGATGTACTCTGTGACCTCATTTACCATGTCATTGATAAACTCTTCACGGTCAATGATGATCTCATCTATCTGAGATCTGAGATCTGCATATACCTCTGGTTCAAGGTACTGCATACAGAGGTCATCCATCTCAACCTGAATACGAGAAATACCGAGACGATTAGCGATCGGCGCATAGATATCCATAGTCTCGCGAGCCTTCTCAATCTGCTTTGCAGCAGTCTGATACTGAAGGGTTCTGAGGTTATGAAGTCTATCAGCCAGCTTAATGATGATAACTCGGATATCCTTTGCCATAGCAAGGAACATCTTACGAAGATTCTCTGCCTGAATCTCTATCTTATCCTGAGACAGATTCAACTGAGTCAGCTTTGTAACGCCATCAACAAGACCTGCGATCTCTGGCGAAAATTCGCGAGAAAGATCTTCCTTTGTATACTCAGTATCCTCGATGACATCATGAAGAAGACCAGCTATAATAGTCTCCTTATCCATCTCCAGCTCCGCCAATATAATGGCTACACAGAGAGGATGAATAATGTAAGGTTCACCTGACTTTCTCTTCTGATTCTTATGAGCATCATCAGCTATGTGATATGCCTTTTCAATCAGTGTGAAATCATCAGATGGATGATAAGTCTTGATCTTCTCGATCATCACCTTATAGATTTCATCTGGATCTGTAAAATCCTCAGGAGTTGCAAGTTCGCCGGTTCGAGCGCTGTCATTAATTATCTTCTTGATTGGAAGACGATCGTCATATTCATTTGTAAGATCAGTTTTAGTTATATCAGACATATTGCTCCTACTTACCTGGATACTTTACTACTGATTCCACATCGTAACCCTCAAGCTTTGCACGTCCGTTAAGACCCTCAAGCTCGATAAGGAACAGCATCTTTACTACTTCTCCACCAAGTTCCTGGAAAAGATCTGCTGCAGCCTTCATTGTTCCACCTGTTGCAATAAGGTCATCTACAAGAACAACCTTCTGACCAGGCTTTATAGCATCTTTATGTATTTCTATAGTAGCTGTGCCATACTCGAGATCGTAAGTCTTCTCAACTGTCTCTCTTGGCAACTTGCCCTTCTTTCTAACTGGGATAAATGGCTTGTTAGCCTTGTATGCAAGCGGCATACCGAAGAGGAAACCTCTTGCCTCTGCTCCTGCGATAACATCATAGTCTACACCCTGAAGAAGCTTGTAGAGCTCATCGATTGCCATCTGCAGTCCTTCTGCGCTATCAAGTACACCTGTAACATCTCTGAACATAATTCCTGGTTCTGGGAAATCTGGGATTGTTACAATGTAATCCTCTATTGTCTTCATCTAACCCACCTCCATGTAATATCATTTTGATATTTCTTTCATAAAAATCTAAAATGTGACACATGTCACGCACAACACTGTCACATTTCATCAATATACGCTGTATTGTACCACAAATATACCTCATGGGCAACTCATCTCACCAACCCTTCACATAAAGAAATGAGTCGATTGGCAAGAGGGCCAAATCGACTCATTTTTACATTTCATATTATTCTATATGTTATTTCTTAGCTGTTTTCTTTGAAGTCTCAGCTGTTTCTTCCTTCGCACCGATCTTCTTACGAAGCCACAGCCACAGTGGAGCTGTGATGCAGATTGAAGAATATGTACCAGCAACAACACCGACCATCAGTGTAAGTGTGAACTCCTTAAGTGAAGCAACACCAAGGATGTAAAGCATCAGGATAGTTACAAATGTTGTTAAGTTGGTGTAGATATTACGTGTGAATGTCTGTGAAATACTTGTATTAACTATCTTGTCATAGCCATCCTTCTCAATACTCATTGATCTCAGGTTCTCACGAATACGGTCGAAGATAATGATCGATGAGTTGATTGAGTAACCAACGATAGTAAGCATACATGCGATGAATGTACCACCTACTGAGAGGTACATAGCTGTATATGCAAAGAATACAAACATTACATCGTGGATCAGTGCAAGAACGGCACTGACACCGAAACGAGCATCACTAAATCTAAATGCTATATAAACCAGCATGAGAAGTGAAGCGATCACAACTGCCAGAACAGCATCTCTCTGTGTCTCACCACTGATTGTGCTTGAAATATTCTGTGAATCGATCTTATCATCTGTAAGTTCGAACTTTTCCTTAAGTGAATCAGCAAGCTGAGTACGCATATCCTCATCAAGAAGTCCTGACTTGAATACAACCTGATTTGTTCCATCAACTGTCTGAATCTGAACGCCTTCGATACCAAGATCAGAGAATACAGGAAGTACATCTGACTCAGCCTTCTGAAGACTATACTCTTCATTAAATGTTACAGAAGTTGAAGTACCACCACTGAACTCAAGTGAGAAGTTCATTGCATTTCCACGAGTACCAATGTTCTTGTTTACGAAGAGGAAAGCAAGTCCTGCAATAATAACGATTGCAGAGAAGCAAATAGCATACTTGAAACGACCTGCATAATTTGAAATCTTTGGCTCCTTAGCTGCTCCGTACATTTTCTTGTTTGTTACGCCAAGAGCTACGAAGATATTTAACAGGAGTCTTGTAACAACAAGTGCTGTAAACATTGAAAGTACGATACCAAGAATAAGTGTACGAGCAAAGCCCTTAACTGTACCTGTACCCATAACAAGAAGTACAACACCAGCAATGATTGTTGTGATATTTCCATCAAGGATAGCTGACATAGCCTTGTCGAAACCAGACTTAACAGCAGTCTTTACTGTCTTGCCAGCACCCAGTTCTTCTTTAATACGAGTGAATATGATGACATTTGCATCGACCGCCATACCAATCGACAGGATGATACCGGCGATACCAGGAAGTGTCAGTGTAATGTGAAGAGTGTTCAGGAAGAACAGCTCAAGGATTGTATAAAGTGTAAGTGCTATAGCTGACAGGAATCCTGGGAATCTGAAGATGATGATCATTATAAGGAAAATGATGCAAAGACCAATAGCACCTGCAATAAGCGATGTTCTAAGTGCATCTGAACCAAGCTTTGGTCCAACTACCTGTGATGACAGTTCCTTCAGTGTAAGTGGAAGGGCACCGATCTTGATTGTACTTGCAAGATTTGAAGCTTCTTCAAAGTCGTCCATTCCATCGATCTGAGCACTTCCGCCTGAAATCTGTTCACGTACAGATGGTGCGCTCTGAACTTCATTATCATATATGATATAAATAGGCTGACCAATGTTTGCAGCTGTAACATCGCTGAACTTCTGTGCTCCCTCATCAGTGAACTGAAGTGATACAATATACTCATCTGCACCTGTGGTCTGATCCTGAATACGTCCACCCTCAGCGTTCTTAACATCAGAACCTGTAAGTGATGGCTCATATTCCTGCCCCTGGGCAAAAAGGTTGTAGTTTGTAGTATCAAGGAACTCAAGCTTTCCTGGACGTCCAAGCATGTCAAGGATCTCATTTGGATCATACTTACTTGTATCCAGAGGTATCTCAACTGTGATACGCTTATTTCCCTGTCTATAAACCTCTGCATCAGGACTGTAGTTATCTACTCTTCGCTGCAGCTTATCAATAGTTGCATTGATATCTTCGTCTGATGCGTTATCCTCCTCAATCTCGTAGGTAACGCTGACACCACCCTGAAGATCAAGTCCCAGTGGGATGTCCTTCGCAAGTCCTACTCTGTCGCTTCCAAGTCCTGCTACAACTGCATAAGCAGCGCCAGCAGCAACTAACAGGAATGCAAGCAGTCCGAGGATTGCATTTCTCTTTGCCTTCTTCATGTTACTTTGTCTCCTTGTTAATAGTTTCTATATGTTACTGGGATACCCAGTAGCCCCCTGTATTGAAGGTATATTCTTTGTCGTCAATCTTTACTGTCTCACCCTTTGGATACCAGCCAAGGCTGTCTTCATACCACCAGCCAGTACCATCCTGCTTCCACTTAGCTACTCCAGAATATGTCCAAGCTCCGCCTGCAGACAGCCAGTAACCGCCTACCCACTCGCTTTCAGCCATCTTTCCATCTTTCTTGAAGTAGTACCAAGTACCGCCTACATTATTCCAGCAATTTCTGGAATTATAGCCATTGCTACCAAAATAGTACCAATCGCCTTCTATCTTAACCCACTCGCTCTTTGGATACCAACCTGATGTATCCTCGAACCAGTAGCCTGTATTATCATGTTTCCACTCACCAGTGTACTCATAAGTACTCTTTCCATCAGCACCATACCATCTACCGTTATGCCACTCGTTATAACGAGGCTTTCCAGTTACAGTAATACTGATAGAACCTGTCACTCCATTAGGAGCCTTAGCAACTATACCTACGTTTCCTTCACCACAAAGTCCAACATTACCATTTGCATCAACAGTAGCTACACCACCGTTAGATGACTCCCATGTAATAGGAACTTCGATAGTAGTCTCTGGTGTTACCTTTGTCTTAAGAGTGATAATATCTCCCTCGACACCAGTAGTCTTATCTGCAGTAACCTCAACCTTTGTGATACCATTTATCGCCTTATGTACTTCAATAAGCTTTGTTCTTGTAAGCTCATTACATACACCAGTTGCCTCAATGTTATACTTGGACTGGAAGTTCTTTACAGCAGTCTCAGAGAGACGTCCGAAAGATCCATCCACTGTAAGGCCTGCATTATTTACCTTATTTAAAGCAGTCTGAAGCCACATAGTATCACTAGACTTACTTCCAAACGACACGTCAACTCCTGGAACTGCATAAGGAGAGCCAGGATTATCCTTATCCTCTACCTTAGTTGCATTATTATTTGCGTTATTATTATTGTTGTTATTGTTTGCATTCTGATCAATTGGGGTATTAAGATTAGTTGCATTTACGCCGCCCCACTTTGTGTAGTCGATACGAATAATAGCAACAATCGCAGAAGAATAATCGTCGAGATCAACTTCTCTTACCTCATTGATTGCAGAGTTAGTCTGATGGATCATGTGACCGCCATCTGTTCCGATGCCTACATGTCCACCACCATTTGTAATTACAAGATCTCCATTACGGATATCAGCCTTATTGGTAGATCCAATATTTACTGCATGAATCTTTTCTGGAGAACCAAGCATATCCCATGTACTTCTAACACCTTGGGACACAAGATCAACACCAAGCAGACGATAGATTGCACATACAAAACCTGAACAATCAACTCCTACTGAGAGATCCATTCCTCCAGAAATATAAGTCATATGGCCGATATAGTTACGAGCCATATCTACTACAGCCGCACCAGTAACCTGGCCAGCCGCCTGTACGTTTGAAATATTTTTTACATCTTTGAGGGTATGATATCTTTCGTTAGGGATAATAGATAAAACCATCACCAACACTAATATCAAAGCAATCTTTTTCTTCAAAACTATACTCCTAAATAAACACTTAGACCCCATAAGCGCAAAGTACATTATACCTCAAGGTATCAAGTCAAGTAAACCCCTAATTTAAAATAGCTCAGTTATTTCATAAGCATTGGTGTAGATTTTATCAGCATATTCCCTCACTGCGTCATCAGGTGGGATAAGATCAACTACCATTACGGTAAAGAGTCCTCCACGAGATGATGACAGAACTCCATTTCGAGAATCTTCAACTCCTATAGTCTCCGCAGGCTCTGTTCCCAGCTGTTTACAAGCTGCAAGATAGATATCCGGATTTGGCTTACCACGTCCAGGTGGAATGATATCTCCAAAGACCATAGCATCAAAGTACGGAAGCAGGCCATGAGGTTCCAGAAACCTTGTGGCTCTATCCTTATCTGTCGAAGTCGCAAGAGCTATCTTAATTTTACGTTCCTTAAGAAAGTCAAAAAGCTCTTTTATTCCAGGCTTCACTTCATAACCATATTCTGTCGCATAGGCTTCTACTCCCGCTGATACAACATCACGGTATTCCATGTAATCTATATCTGTATTAAAAAACTCCTGAAATACAATCTTATTCGTATGCTTTGTTCCACCTGCTATCCTGTTACAGAATTCCTCTATATTATCCATAGGAAGCCCGTATTTCTCAGCAGCAACATATTCATACTTTCTATATATCTTCTCAGAGTCAAGTATGACTCCATCCATATCAAAAACTATACCTTTAAACTCACTCATATAATAATTCCTCAATTAATTATCCCTCAAAACGACTCATTCATTTTACCATCTAACCCCTTCTTTATCCACCAAAAAAATGAGCCACCCGGTTAACCCGAGTGACTCATCATATACTTTTTAATAATATGCATTATCACGTCTACGCTTAATTAATACAAGAAGTAGTATCAGAAGAAGTATAGCTGCACCAGCGATAATAGCTATCAGTTTGATATTCATCTGCTTACCAAAACTGAACTGAATCTCTGTTGAGGACATATTTCCTGCCTCATCATGAGCTGTAGCATTAATTCTGTACTTACCCTTAGCATTAACTGTGAAGGTAGCTTTGTTATCTGTAACAGTTACAGCCTTATCGTTCAGTGAAACTGTATCAAGAATATCTTCATCAATCTCAACTGTTACTGTAACATCAGTTGACTCAAGAAGTCTGTCACCATCTTCAACATTTGAAATGATAATGTTAGGACCCTTTGTATCAAGTACAAATGTAACTTCCTTGAATGACTTATGTCCAAGCTCGTCAACAGCCTCAACTCTCAGAACGTGTGATCCATCAGCAATCTCAGATGTTCCATCATAGAGTGAACCGTCCATGTATACAGTGATATCACAAACTGTAAGATCCTTTACAAGATCGTCAAGGTCGATATCCCATTCAAACTTGTTTGTCTTAACTCCATCATACTTTGAAAGGTCACCGATTTCAGGATCTGTAGTATCGATTGTGAAATGAAGTGACTTAGATGAAGTATTTCCAGCCTTATCTGTTGAAGTAACAGTGATATCATAGATACCATCTTCTTCAAAGAGCTGTTCAAGGTTAGATATCTTTGAACGGTTAGTAACAAACTGATTGAAATCAATATTTGTCTTCTTTCCGTTTATATCTGTTCTTGTACCTGTAAGAGTAACCTTATTACTTGAGTAGAACGCCTCATCTACTGAAATATTCAGTGTTACGTTCTTATCAGTCTTATCATAGTTGCTTACACCTGACAGCATGATTACAGGAGCTGTACCATCCTTGATGAGTGTACCCTTCATCTCAGTCTTATTGCCACACTTATCTTCAGCACTGAACTCAAATCTGTACTCAGCATCATCTGTAAGTGTATAGCTCTGGCTATCATTTGCACTTCTAGGAGTGAAATCAACAGTCTTTTCAAGAGCTTCTGCTGTACCCTCAGCCTTCTTGTAGATTGAGTACTTAGCACTTGTCATATCCCAGTAGAACGCTTCTTTAATGCCAAATGATACTGCAACCGACTTTGCTGTCGAAGTTCCGTCACCAGTGATTGAAAGCTGTGGTGGAGTCTTATCAACTCGGAACTGTACGTTTCTTGCAGCACTCTTGTTACCTGCAAGGTCTGTAGCTACATAAGTTACTTCGTAATCAGCTTCTGTTGAGTAGTTCTCAGTTGTTTCACCAATATTATCTGTCTGTGATGATGATGAACCACCTGGAGGAGTCATCTTACTTGTTCTAACAAGATCAGTTGAATCCTTGTTTGCATCGTTTACAGAAACCGATACGCTAGCATTTGTATTTAGATATCTTACACCAGAACCCTCTGTGTAGAGTGAACTGTTAACATATGTTGTTATACTTGGTGATGTCTTATCAACGTAAAGTCTTACCTTCTGGCCAACCTCAGTATCTTCTGTTTCATTTCCAGAAAGATCCTTTGACCACATCTTGAGTTCATGGTAACCCTCAGAAGAAAGTGTTACAACAGCCTTTCCATAAGGACCATCCCATGTCCAGCTTGGAGAAATCTCCGCACCGTTATCTGTTACATATATCCAGTCAAGGTTGTAATCATAAACATTTAACTCTACGCTTACATCACTGCCATAGTACTGTCCGTACTCATATGACTCCTGCGAAGGTCTTGAAGCAAAGACACCTACAGGATTGTTGTAATTATTCTTATAACTACTGAACTTTGCTGGATTGTCAGTTAGTACATACATGTTATGTACAGGTGATGTATTATCAATAGTAAATCCGCATGATATGTTTGCTGGGTTACCAGCCTTATCAGATACATTGTAAGTTACTGTATAATAACCATCTAATGTATACTCAAGTCCGTTAAGTCCGTAATAAATTGTAGTCTCGCTAGCACCGCTGTTAGGCTGTCTCTCAACTGTGATAGAGATATCATCCTCATCAGGATTATCATCTGCAACACCAACCTGAGCTATAGCCTTTTCTCTATGTGCTGTTGTATCTGCATACGCCTCACCATCAAGGTAAGTAGTAAGTACAGGAGCAGTCTTATCAATAGTAAAGTAAACTGCTGAGAAACCAGAATCTGTTACCTTATTTCCTGAATAGTCTTCTGATGACATCTTGATCTCGTGGTAGCCTTCGCTTGAAATAGCGATTGTACCTCTACCATAAGCACCATCCTTAGACCATGTAACATCAACAGGAACATCGTTATCATAAACTGTTACAGATGCCATGTTGTAATCAAAGTATGCTACATCAAGGAATACATCAGTATTGAAATACTTTCCATATGTGTACTCTTCATTTTCAAACTTTCCAACCTTGTTGCTGTACTCATTTGAATACTTGCTACTCTTAGCTGCACCAGTGCTGACATAAATGTTATGTACAGGAGCTGAAGAATCAAGAGTAAATCCAATAGTCTTTGTCACACTATTACCAGCTAGATCTGTAACAACATACTCAACTGTATAAATTCCATCATCAGTTAATGTAAATGGACCCTTACCTGTCTTGTTATCAGTAGTTGAACCACCACTAGGAATTTCTTTTGAAATCTTTACAGTTACACCATTTGTTGTATCTTCATATCTATCCTTTACAGATACACCTGTTGTAACTGGAGTAACCTGATAGCTGCTCATCGCTGTATATGCAGCATCATTAAGCAGTGTAGTTACTTCAGGATCAGTACGATCAATATGAATTGTGCAAGGATCAGCCTCATCAGTTAAGTTAGACATATCCTCAGCTTTCATAGAAATCTTATGAGTACCTTCTGAGGTAATCTTTACAGTTGTTGACCAACCATCAGTTGTTTTAGTCCATGCATCTGTAGCAGGAGTAATATCTATCGTATTTCCTTCTGTCTCATCAGTTACTGTAACTGTCTTAACATTTGTATCCTTAACTTCCAGCTTAAGCTCTACATATTCATTGTTCTTATTATAATAACCTGTTGTTCTTTCAGCAGGTGTAAGAACAGTAATTGTAGCTACAGGAGCAACACTATCTAACACTACTGTAAGACTAGTTGTTGTTACTCTTCCCGACTTATCATAAACTTCAAGTTTGAACTTGTATTCCTTATTCTGCTGAGGTGTTTTTCCAACAAGAGCAGCGAAATCAGCTTTAGCATTTGCTTCTGCTACTGAAATACCTGTTGTATCGTCACCAACATAAACCTTTGTTAATGAATCATATATGTTATCATCAGTTGCTACAAACTTAACTTCCGGTATTGAATCAAGGTATACTGTACCAGTAGTTGGATTACCATTCAAAGTAATCTCTGCAACAGGGTTAATTTTATCAACCTTATAACTAAAACTGCTTTCCTTTGTATTACCAGCTCTATCTTTAACTGTAATAGTACCTTCGGTTGGATTGCCGCCTGTAGATTCATTTACAGTTGCATTTCCTGACCAAGTCTTTGTTCCAACTTCACCATTAAAGATATTTTTTGAAGTAGTATCATCAACATTTGTAGCTGTTATAGATTCAATACCAGCTGTTACATCTGAAGCAGAAATATTCAAAACAACTGCCTGATACCAGCCTTCAATAGCTTTTGCATCTTGTGTGTTAGATGTAGTTGGTGCATTATTTACTGGATTCGTCACATCAATTTCAACGAGTTTCAACGTATGTGTTGTTTCATGCCCATTAGCATTTGTTGCAACTAACGTCCATGCATTTGGTGTAGATGCCTCAGAATCATAAACTTCATCTGGACCAGAAACTGAAGTTGATTTTGTAAACTTAATATCATACTTTCCAGTTGTACTATTGTATGCAACAGTTGCAGCGTTTCCATTTACAGTAGCAGAAGAAATCTCAACTTCCGAAGTAATGTTATATTCAACAACGAAATCCCTGGAAGTTACCGAAGCCCCATAATCTTCTGGAGCCCAGATAATACCATGAGTTTTATTATCGCTATTTAAATAGTTACCCTTTGTTACGCTATATTCAACTGTAGCTAACTCATTAAAGAATGTAACACTTACAGATCCCTCATCGGATGTATTACCAGCATTATCTGTTGCTGTGTACTTATATGTAAGTGTCTGATTATTATTTGTATCAGAAGCCGGAACATCAATTACAAATGGACTAGTCGAAGATGACTCAACCGTTCCATCAGGTTTTGTAACACTGACTATCTTAACGCCGCTTCCACTTGTTCCGTCACTTGCTGCAAAACTGATAGAAAGTGGTTTCTTACATGTATACTTTCCAGAAACAGGATAATCTGTTTGTGTTACAGTAGGTGTAACAGTTGGAGCATCTGGATCATAGAAAATTGGCACAACATAATTATCAGAGACAACTCCATAATTACTAGTTGCGGTGACGATGACATTATTTGCTCCCTTAGTTAAACCAGTAACAGTTCCAGTAATACTTCCAGCATCAACTGTCGCAGCTTCGCTACCTATCGTTGCACTTGCAACAGTTCCGTTTGTTGTTCCAGTTATTTCCACCAAGGCAGAAACAGAAGCTTGAGCATCAGCACTTTTCACATAGAACACATCATTATCACTTGGATCTTTTTGAACTGCATTCCCATCTACAGTAGCGCCTGATATTGTAGGTTTTCCACTATCATAACCTACACTTATATCAAATGTTTTTGTATTTGTATAACCCTCAGGAAAATAATTACTATCTGATGCCGTCACACTAAATGATTTTGTTGTCCCCTGATTAGCCGTTGCATCAGCTGCAATTTCCCAATATATATCATTTTCATCTGTAGGTTGTATTAACGTAGATGCATTAGAAACACTAATATCTGTAGTTTTCGTCTTATCAAGTCTAATATCTGTTGTTATTCCAACCGTTATTTTCTTAGTTGGATCTACACTAGAGATTGAATATGATCCATCATCTCCTGCAGTTAGTGTCTGCTTATCTCCATCTCCAACTTTGTACCAAACCGATGAAAGTAAAGCTGAATTCTTTGCAACCGCTACAGTAGTTTCAATACTTGCAATAGTTTGAGTAGCTGGTGTTCCAGTTCCAGTTGGATCATCAATATATATCTCTTTAGTTAACTTTGCTTCATAATTTTGATTTTCTGTTAATGCAGAAATAATAGCAGTTTCAGCATCTAATGATGTAGGAGATGGTGTTGTATTAGTTGTATTAGTTAACTGTGCTATACCATAATATTTTGTATTTCCAGTTTGTGTGGCAGGTCTATTAGAAATATTCGCGTCTGTAACTCCTGTTGCGCTTGATACTACATCACCAAAAGACTCAGCTACTACATCCACCGTCAAAAATGTCTTCTTGTTATTCTCAACATCTTCAACACTTATTACTGTCGTTGTTCCACTAATCTTGAAATCTGCATATATACCACGAAGATATATCTTTTCTCCAGCCTTTACAGTAGTAACCTCCGTTCCATCTGCAGCTTCCCATCGGAACGTAAGATTTGCATACGCATTTTGAGCAGTCTCATCTGCGCCTTCAGGTTTTGAAAGATAATACTTTGAATCTTTAGTATATACCGGAATATCAGAAATACTATACGGAGTATAACTTTTCAAATTACTAAATGTAACACCTGTCGATGGCACATACAAAGTAAAGTCCTGTGCAGTAAATCCATATGCCTGGGAGTAATCATTTCCGAAATTTGAAGGTAATCCTAGTTTATTAGCTATATATGTGCTATCGGTAAACGTCTCGTATGATGCCGTTCCAGCCTCAACTCGACTCACTTGACCACGGCGGTTGTTGATGTATAGAACCGAGAGCACCATAGCAAAAGCCATCAGTATCGCAATAGCACGAACTGGCAGTGGGCGGCGAGTATGCTCTTTTCCTTTCGAATGTTTATTTATCATATTTTCATCCTTTCTTATTTCAAAGTATGAGTTATAGAATTATAAACTCTCTTCAGTGTGAACTATTGTCTCACTGTAGATGACAGTTATGCCAGGCAGGTTTTCGCCCTTACTGCTTCGAACTGAGTGCTCACCGGGTGCCATGTCACTTCTCAGTACCGCTGTCATCTCTGGGTTGTAGGTTCCGTATATATCGTCACTTGTAAGACCGGCTTCGTCCACTGTAAGTACGTCGGTCTTGTCAACCTCTGGGTTGTATTCCTCATCGAGGTCATTGTCATAGAGTTCTTCATCAGGTATATGTCTGAGAAGTGCGGTTGCATCTCCGTCATCTTCATCAACCTTGGTGTTAACTCTGAGTACATCGGTTTCTTCAGCATCATACTCTTCATTGAGTCTTGCTTTCAGTTCACCTGTAAGTACGTCAGTCTCTGATTCATCCTCGTCATACATTTCTTCGCCTGCCATGAGAATGTCCGTAGCCTGTTCCATTTCCAGAACAGATGTTGTATCTTCACTGCCGTCCTTATTTTTCATTTCCTGATATGTGAGGATTTCTGTATCTTCCTCATCCAGAGCATTAATAGCTCTCTTCTTATCTCTAGCAGAGGTAGCCTTTGCATCCTCAGCTGCCTTTCTTGCAACTTCTGCAGCCGCATCATTCATGCGCTGTTTTTCTTTCTCCAGTCTTTCCTTCTCAAGTCTCTCTTTTTCCAGAGAACCTGATACATCTTCGAATTTCTTCTTTCTTGAAAGAAGTCCAGATGTTCTTTCTTTTCCAAGGATTCCAGAAGTTTTATCTTTTCTAAGAAGTCCTGAAGTTCTGGATGACACATCTACATCTCTTGCCTGGATGCTTCCAAGGTTCAATCTGTTTCTCTTTGACTTAGTCGAGGAAGCAGCACCTCCAGATCTTATCTCTTCTATAGCTTTTCGCTGAGTCTTACCAGTTACAACGCCAAATGCCTTTGGAACATCTAGTACAAAGAAGAGTATCACTGATAAAATCAGGAAGATTATTGCAAGGACTAAGCCTCCAAAAAATAATGCATTATATAATCCCATAGCTTACTCCTCCCCATTATCTGTATTGTCTTCGCTAGTATCTTCTGAGGTTTCTTCTGAAGAAGATTCTGTAGGAGTTTCTTCCTTTTTCTCAATAGAACCGTCGCTAAGACCTTCCATAGTTGAGGAACGCTTGATCCAGTTAGGATTACTGCTGATTCCGTCAAGTTTATTTCCAGCTTCGTATACTTCAAGTATTTCTGACTTCTGAACACTGGTCCATTTGCCAGGATCCTGCTGAGTTGCTTCAAAATAAGTATATAAGTAATTCAGATGTTCTGAATATACCTTAACCGCATTTGAATTACCTGCTCCAAGAGCATCCTCAGCAGCCTTGTAAGTAGCTACTGCATTGTCATGGTCGCCAAGCTTTCCATAAATGTCAGCCATACGACACATGTTATTGATGTAAGACTGAATGTAAGATTTTACAGAAGCACTGTCAGATGTATCTGATACATTTACCTTACCCTGTATCTGGTCTATAACTTCCTGATAGTAGTTAAGAGCCAGCTTGTAATCAGCCTCATCAATTTCTTCCTTATTAACAGCAAGTGTGTAGTAGATCTCTGCAAGATTGTTATTATAATTATAGAAGAAATCCGCTGCATCCTCGCCTGTGTAACTCTCAAGATCCTTAACAGCTGTACTCATTATTGACTCAGCCTGTTCTGGAACTCCAGGTACACTTAAATATGTAACATAAATCTTACCTACCGTCTGGTAGTTCTCGAACTTCTGTCTGTTATCATTAGTAAGACTCGTAGAATTATAGGATGCGAAGCCATTTACCTTATCAATCAGCTCGTTAACATTAACGTTAGTGCTTGAAAGAATAAGCGCTATGCTTCCATAGTAATCTGCGAGTTCACCGTAATCTTCATCCTTAGCGTCAACCATACCGAAGTACTTAGCTGCCGCATTGTAATCGCCTACTTCGTTGAAGTATGTGAGACCCATCTTGTAAAGAACCTCACCATTCTGGTCAACCTTTGAATATCCATTCTTGATACGATTTGCGACTACGTTAAGACCATCTTCAAGAACCATATCATCAGAACTATCAATGTCATTATTCTCGTCGATGTATGTATCAATGTACTTAGTATACGCTTCCGCATCTTCTCCATTTAGCTCGAATGCTTCTCTGTACTTTGAAGCAGCCTGTGAATAGAGACCTTCTGTCTTGAAATCATTACCCTGCTCGATGTAAGCAGCGTAGTTTTCAGCATTTATCTTGTTCCTGCCCGCATTACCTACGAGAGCAAGGATAGCGCAGACAACAGTAAGACCTACAGATGCTGTGAACATAGTAAGCTTACGCTTATGCTCTGCAATGTAGCTCTCATCCAGCTCTGTATAATGCTCCAGAGCATAGATAAGCTCTGAACAGGACTGATATCTTTCATTTGGGTTAGCCTTTGTACACTTCAAAATGATCTGCTCGAGACCAGTTGAAAGCATTGGATTAACCTGTCTAATAGGCACCATCTCATAAGGTGGTTCCTGAGGATTTTTACCTGTAACGATATGATAGAGCGTAGCACCCAGATTGTAGATATCGGTACGTGCATCTGTCTTGTAGATACCACGACCCTGGGCATCACCAAACTGCTCCGGTGCCGCATATCCTCTGGTACCGAGAGCTGTTGTATCAGCATTGTTCTCGATATCATAAGTCTTTGCTGTACCGAAGTCGATAAGCTTAACTCCACCGTCAGGCTTAAGCATAACGTTGGATGGCTTCATATCACGGTAAATTATAGGTGGATTCATTGAATGTAGATAATCTAAAGCAGACGCGAGCTCGAGCCCCCATTCAATAACCTGATCCTGAGAGAAGCTGCCAACTTCCTTCAGCTTATCAGCCAGGTTCTCACCTTCTACGAAGTCCATTACTACGCAGATTGTCGAGCCATGCTTAACAATATCTATGATACGAGGGATAACTGGGTGATCCACGTCCTTAAGAATGTTAGCCTCTCGTTCAAGACCCTTCAGAAGTATCTCTGTACTCTTTGAGCCATCATTTTTGATCTCCTTTACGGCAAGCTGCATGTTCATGCGGTTATTACGCGCAAGATATACAGTAGACATACCGCCTTCGCCGATTCGTCTCAGGATCTCATATTTTTCATCTAAGACTGTGCCTTCTTTTAACATTTCCTAAACCCCATTATTTTGTCTTAATAGCTGCAACTGTTATGTTATCTGATTCTTTACGGTTCTTATCGAGTTCTGTAAGATATACACATCCATACTTAAACTCTTCCATGCTGTTAACATTGTTCGGTCCAAGTTTCTCCATGATCTCCTGGTCGGAAATCTGATGTCTGAAACCATCGGAGCAGACAAAGTAGACTGCATTTTTCTGAACCTTACCTTTTAGAAAATCAGGAGTTACCTTTGCTGATGCTCCAACGCACTGAAGAAGTACGCTTCGTCTTGGATCGACCTTGGCCTCATCAGGAGTCATTCTGCCTGCCGCCACTTCTCTCGCAACAAATGTCTGATCCTTTGTAAGGATACGAACCTTGTTGTCGTGAAGCTCATATACACGGCTATCTCCTACATGAACGATGTAGAACTCATCTCTGTACATCAGAATTGCTGAAACTGTAGTTCCAAGCATTATGTTGTTATCTGAACCATAAATACCTAAAAGTCTGTTTTCAGTCTGAATGATGCTGTTCCAATCATCCCTTAGTCTGAGAGCTGTAAAGCTCTGTTCCACTACCTGCGATGTAAACTCTTCATCGAACCACCTGCAAAATGATGTTATAACCTCCTTGGAAGCCAGCTCCCCCTTTGCTAGTCCTCCCATTCCATCACAGACAATTGCAAATGCAACTTGCCCATCAGGTGTATCGATAATTCTTATTGCAACCGAATCCTGGTTTGTGCTTTTTCTAATACCTATATCGGTATTATAAGTAGCAGTATATTCCATAACTACATTTTTTCCCTTCTCAGTTTACTCATCTCTTAATAAAAATGTGAAGTCTTCGTCTCCGAATTTAACCCTCATATCATTTTTCAGCAGAACCTCTCTGCCTGGCTCAAGTCTCTCGCCATCAACATAGGTTCCATTAGTTGAGTTATTATCCTTTAGATAATTAACGCCATTTCTTCGAATAACGATAACGTGTACACGGCTTATTGCTGTGTTCTTCTCGATTGAATAGTCACTATGGATTCTTGACTTTCCAATCTTGAATTCATCTTTATCAATATATATCTTTTCGCCAGTTTTCTCTCTAACGAAATGTGGTTTTATCAAATCTGCAAATGAAGCATCCATAGCTGGAACTTCTGGAGCAGGTGCAGCCTGTGCTGGTGCCTCTGTCTCTTTAGCATCATCTTCAGGTGCCATATTCATGAGATCATCTATGTTGAACATTTCATCATTCATCTCACCATCTGGTCTCTGAGGTGGCTGTACAGGCTGTTTAGGCTCTTCCTGTACTGGTTCCTGTGGTACTTCTGGTGCAACTGGTTCCTGTGGTGTTTCAGGGATTGTTGGTTCCTTTATTTAATCAGTTAAAAGACAATCCGGGAAAACTAGCTCCTGTGGTGTTGCTGGTGCCTCAGGTGCTACTGGCTCCTGTGGAGTCATCGGACCACTTGCAAACATTCCATCTGTGAAGATTGGTCCCTGTGGTGCCACTGGTTCCTGCGGAACTTCTGGTGCCACTGGTTCCTGCGTTGCATCAGTAAGAGGCATACCTGTCATTGGGTCAAATCTCTTTACTGGTTCCTGTGCAGGCTGCTGTGCCACATCATCTGTAAGCGGAAGACCTGTCATTGGGTCGAATCTCTTCACTGGTTCCTGAACAGGCTGCTGTACCACATCATCTGTAAGTGGCATTCCTGTCATTGGATCAAATCTCTTTACAGGAGTCTCAGGAACTACTGGTTCCTGTGGTACTTCTGGTGCTACCGGCTCTTCAACCGCCTGTGGCATCTCTAGTGCTACCGGCTCTTCAACCGCCTGTGGCATCTCTGGTGCTACCGGTTCCTGTGGAATATTTTCAGCTATATTTTCAGCTACGTTTTCTGCTGCATTCTCAGCATTTTCTGTAACTGTATCCGCTGTTTCTTCTATCTTTTCTTCTACAGCTTCAGTAGTTGCTTCTGCAACTTCTGGTACTGCCTCTGCGGTTTCTTCTACCTTATCTTCGATATTCTCTTCAACATTTTCAGCCTGTTCCACTGCATCCTGAACCTGTTCTGCAACTTCTGGCGCTACTGGTTCTTCAACTGCCTGTGACATCTCTGGTGCTACAGGCTCTTCAGCTGCCTGTGGCATCTCTGGATCTACTGGCTCTTCAACAGCCTGGGGCATCTATGGTGCTAATCGCTCTTCAACCGCCTGTGGCATCTCTGGCGCTACTGGCTCTTCTATAGGAAGGCCTGTCATTGGATCAAATCTCTTTACAGGTTCCTGCACTGGCTGCTGCTGTGCATCAGCCTGTGGCTGATCAAATAACTGTGCCGGATCAAACTGCTGAGGCTGTGGCTGTTCATACTGCTGTGCCTGCATATTTGGATCCATGTATGGCTGCTGTGGCTGTCCACCGTACTGCTGCAGATATGGATCCATGTATCGATTCTGTGGCGGGCCGCCATGCTGATGAATCTTATGCACGATTAATGGAGTATTAAAATGAGAG
>R24__coassemble_360_pt1 | contig 32223 bp, 25 predicted proteins | sample R24__metabat2_high_PE_052 | metagenome-assembled genome bin R24 | reverse complement strand
ATTTAAAACATCATTTAAAACATCATTTAAAACATCATTTAATCTATCATTTAATAAATCCTTTTTATATCCACTTGAATAATTCAGATTCTTTAATATTAAAAAGAACGAATCATACTGTGACTTAAATATAGGTGCTAGCTCATCACTATAATTATGCTGAGCCTCATAATCTCCTATGATTTTCTTAAACCCACTACCTCTGCGTTCCATATAATTAAGTCTTTGGAAAACATCAGCAATAACAGGATTTCTTCTTCTCGATGGAATTAGCATAATATCTCTATCCTGAACATTTATTCCATCGCACATACCACCTGGAGAATATATCTCGAGTCTATCATCATAAATATCTATATGAACTTCACTTCCAACTTCTAGATAATTACGATGTATCAGAGCGTTCACTATCCCCTCCATTACGGATCTTTCTGGATAGTCAGGTTGTTCCACTCTTCTATCAGCCTCTTTAAACCATGCTTTTCGTGTGTTTCTCTTAACAAATGCAAGACTTTCTTGCAATAATGTAATAAGACTTCCACTATATTCAGCATCATCTAAAGCATCCTGTCGTCCTGAAGCCATCGTTAACCCATTCCAACGAGTACAAAAGACTCTTGAATGGCGTATTGGGGACTCATCAGCCAACAGAGCACCAGCATTAGTCATAATTCCATCAGATCCAGATAAACCAAACGACTCAAAATCCGATTCAGTGAACTCCTTTTTAGTTCTCTGGAAATAAACCGATTTTAGCTTTGAAAATGCCATATCAGATATTTTATATCCTGAAGGAAGACTGTCGTAGGATTTACCAGTTCCTTTTAGAGTCAGTTCCCTTAATTTGATTGCATCACAAGGTACACTATCATTACCCGAACGATAATATGCTGTTCTATCATGCTTGCCTATATAATAATATGGTGTCTCAATCCCTGGATGAACCTCAACAAGAATTAGTTGCGCTTCATCTATAGTAGCAAATCTTAGTTCAAATACAGGCACAGGATCCATTCTATCACGAATAAATCGACTAATCTTATCAGCATCTTTCTTTGCATCGTCTAAACCAACCAATTCGTCAGTTTTATCTTCTATACCATATATTAAAGTACCACCTATACCATTAGCAAATGCACTAACACTTTTAAGCCAACTTCGAGTATCTTTCTCCTCTAACATCAGCTTCTTATCATAATCAGTAGTTTCACCTATTAAGTTTTTTATCTCTTCTTTTTTGATAATACGCATTCCAATATAACCTCGTTATGGTTATCATTTTATATCTAAGAAAATATTATATCATTAATCTATCCTCACGTCATTGAACTTGTAATTCAAAAATGAGTCACCTTCTACGTCGGACGTAAAAAGTGACTCATTTTAGCTCATGTATTTTTTCTAAAGAATAGTTTACCCACCAGGCTTATGGCAGGTCCCAAGAATATTGCCATCAGTATTATTCCTACCACTGGAATTCCTCCGGCAATCACGCCTACCAATATGGCTGTGAAGTCCCAGACCATACGGACAATCATCTTTGGAAACTTCGGAAACTTGTCGCTGACCTTCTCAGTGATAATTTTCGGCAGTGCGTCGTATGGGGCGACACCCATGTCACAATTGATATAAACAGCAGCACTGATGATAAAGCAAAGCAGAGCCACTAGGAATATCGCCCATCTCGTAACGCCGTCGCTGAATACATTTGCGGGAATCGTCTTGCCCCATATCCAATCGAAAAAGTCCACATAGTATCCCACAAGAATCATGTTAAATAACGTTCCAAATCCCAGGCTGGACCTATCCCACAAGATAACGATTATCAGCAGAACTGCATTTATTATGAGCTGCCACGTGCCAAATAGCATCCCAATTCTTAGCGAGATTGCTTTATTCATAAATGAACATGGATCCGTTCCCAGGCCGCACAGCATTAGAAATGACAGGAAAAATCCCATTCCAAATACTGCGAGAAAGCAGACAATTATTCTCTTTTTATCGAATACGAATTTCATTTAGTATACTCCTAACTTGGCTTTTAAAGCTTCCTGGAGTACTTGCGAGAAGTTCAGATTAGCCTCCATTGCTTTTTCATTTAGCCATTCAGGAATTGATAACGTCTTCTTAATCGCCTTGTTATTATTCATTTTTTGATACTCGAGCGTATCACAGACAATATAATTTACAAAAGAACCAGCCTCAATGTCTAGATTTTCGCTTGGTTCAGGGATAGGAAGCTTATCCTTCTCTAGACTATACATCGTAAATGCAAGCACGTCCTCGGCCATATACAAGGCGTCCGATAAATTATCTCCAGTCGTGTAGCACCCCTCAAGATCTGGAAAGAAAATGCTGTATTTCCCATCATCTTCCTTTGTAAATACAGCCGGATAAACATATTTTCCCATTACAATCCACTCCTCTCTATATTCTTGTACAAATGAACTTATTTCAATCCTGCATCTTAGTAAGCTCTGAAGTTTTCATCAAATTCCCCTTTATTGTTTTATAATATTACGTAATAATACGTATGTCAAAATATAATACGTATTATTACGTCTCAATTAATGAGTCAGAATGAGTCACTTCTCACGTCCGACGTAATTGCTGACTCATTTTTGAGTCACCTCTACGTCGGACGTGCAAAGTGACTCATTTTCGTGGTAGCGCTACTTGGCTCTCTGAATTATATTTCTCCCGAACCCTGTCACTCGCGCAATCTCTCTAATGCTAAGACCTTCATCCCTCATTTTTGCTAGTGCTGCATCACGTTTCTCCTTTGAAAAATCATTTATTTCGCTCACATTTTCCAACTCCAGCATTAACTTCACCTTTTCGATCAACTCAGCGGAGGAGTCAGCCATTTCGCCCTTAGACGCTACTTCGTCTGATTCCATCATTTTGCCTAAATCATCGAACTCAATGCTCAGTTCCTCGGCATCGGCGACGTTTACAAATTGATAGAACTTGTCGTGCCCGCCCAGCATGCCCACCGCCACGGAAATGTCGACAAACGTCTTCGGAGAATCGAAGTCGTGCAGGCTGCTCCAGCGATACTCATACGCCTTGCATATCCCGGCCTTCTCCGGATTCTGTATGATATACCTCGTGACCGTCAGAAAATAGCTCGCTGTCTCCACATTTTCCATCCTGTAAAGCCCCTGAAACAAATGGCCCACGCGGTCGTACTTCTTATTAAAATACTTCGCATATACGGAATTGAGCCGCTGCATGAACTTCGCTATGTTTTCGCCCGAATACCGCACCAATATATGGACGTGATTTGCCATCAAGCAATAAGCGCAGACCGTAATCCCCAGCTGCTCCGCGTACTTCCTAATCAGCTTGATGTAATACTTATAGTCCATCTCATCTTCATAAATAATCATCTTTCCCACGCCCCGCGCGATCACGTGCGCGAACCCATCACTATTATAAAATTTCTTCAAAATCCTCTCCTCCCATTTCATATATCCGAATGAGTCACTTCCCACGTCCGACGTAACCACTGACTCATTTTTGAGTCACCCCTACGTCGGACGTGCAAGGTGACTCATTTTTTCATCTTGACATTTTCACCTTTTTTAAAGTATTATGCATTCAAAGAAATGTGGTTTTGTGCCGTACAGCTTTATGCTAATGCGGGGTACTACGTTTCTTTTTTTATGTCTATTATGTCGTATAGATACAATTTACCTTCCGAGTTACATCGTATAATCATTCGACCCCTAAAATAATTCTTTCCATTTATATTTCCCTTGTCATCTGTTGTTGATAAAGCAAAATGAACTGTACACCTATACCATCCATTAATCGCATCTTTTTCATGTTTTGATGCAAGATTAGGTCGAAACGATATATCAGTTGCTATGCTAATAAGCTCTGGAATTGCTTGAGCAGCATTCGCCTTTGCCTTTCCAATAGTTCCAAATACTTTTGCACTATACCTGCTATGGGCATATTCATCAGGAAAATCAGATCCAATATATACAACATCATCTGTCTCATCAATTGTGTATGACTCCCCTATAAACCTCTTTAAATAATCCTCTACACCATCCCAATCTATTTTTCTTTTTCCACTAAACTCTATAGAGTTTATCTCAATGATCTTAATACCATTATGTTTTATAATCTTAATATCTGTATCCACTAAATCTCCTTTCACTTTTATAAATGAGTCACCTCTACGTCGGACGTAGGAAGTGACTCATTTTCGATATGATTCGATTTTACGAATTAAGTAAGTAATAAAAAAGAGACTCAGCTCTTTTTATCCTCATTTGCAAGAAATGATGTTATAGCTTCCATATACCCACGCAGTCTTGCTCTCTGGTCTGGATTCATTCGGTTGTATATGGACATAATTTCGCCAGATTCCGAATCCTTATCAATCACTAACCATTCCGACTGATTACCTCGTTTTCCGGTGTTCTCAGCTCCCGACAGCAACCACTCAGGCGATACATTTAGCACCTTGCAAATGATCATTATCTTCTCTGAAGTCGGATTGGTACGCTTGCTCTTCCACTCGCTTATAGTACTCTGCGCAATTCCGGTTTTGGCAGAAAACTCCTTCTGAGACATCCCAATCTCGCTCATTTTAAATAATACTCTATCGCCTATTGTCATAACAAAGCCCCTCAAATACTTGGTTTATAAATTAGTTTCAATTCGATTTTGCGAAAGTGTATTCGGATTATACTCTCATCCCGCTCCCCCTGTCAACACCAAAATGAGTCACTTTCTACGTCCGACGTAACTGCTGACTCAAAAATGAGTCACCTCTACGTCGGACGTAGAAAGTGACTCATTCTGATTTATCATTTTACGATTTTCTCGAAATCTGATTTTGGATGTTTACAGATTGGACAGATAAAATCATCTGGAAGTTTTTCGCCAACCCACTCGTATCCGCAGATAAGGCAGCGCCATACAGTGGTTCCACCTTCCTCGCCCTTCTCGATAGTACCAACCTTCTCGCCCACAGCGATATCCTGTGGCTTCGGCTTGATGTTGTTTTGATAGTACTCGTACGTTGCTGATGGAACATCACTGAGCACGTCCATTCCCGTCACCTTACAGATGAAGAGCGTGTGTGTTCCGAGATCCACCGTCTGCTCAACCTCGCCAGAAATGTAGGAATTAGTGCCTTCCTTGATGTAAGTTATTCCATTTTCGGAAATGGCATATTTATCGCCAACGCCTGTTGCCGCATCAAATGTTCCATAGTCAGCGAACTTATCAACTTCCCTTCCAGACTGGAATCCAAATCTCTTGAAGATGTCAAATGAAGCATCCTCGCTAAGTATCGAAATGTTGAATACCTTTGACTCCAGCAGCATATCATGTGTCAGATTCGCCTTGTTAACGGCAAATGCAATCTGATTAGGCTCTGATGTCACCTGAATCGCAGTATTGGTAATACAACCGTTATCCTTATCCCCAAGCTTTGTCGACAGCACAAAGAGTCCATACGACAGTTTATACATTGCCTTCTTGTTCATTGCTCCCATAAAACTACCTCCTTACACTTTTATCCCTTAAATACTAATAGTTTCCTGAATATCGTCGTCTTTAAGTGGCGATATCTTGTTATTCACGAGGATTCGCACGCGGTACTCGCCAGATGGAACTGCCTTTCTTGCTACGCGGAGCTTGAAGCCTGCGTACTCAATATGCTCGTCATCTGGGAATGTCTCAGCAACATCCTCACGCTCTACATGGCGGGTTGAGATAATGTATATCTTCTCACCAGCCTTTGTCTCTATTGTTCTGTTCTCATGAACGACTGAATTATTTTCTTCTGTTTTATCTACAACTTTATTATCAGTCTTGGTCTTCACTAATACATCGGTGTGTTCATCACTCTCTGTCTTAGCTAAAACATCAGTGTGTTCATCACTCTGCTCATCATCTTTCTTAGCAAGAATATCTGTAGTAGAATCATCTGCACCTTCTTCAATAGCCTCAGAATCGATAACTTCCGCTTCACCAATAACCTTAACCTCAGCTTCATCAACCTCTTCAACGACCTCAGTCTCAGCCTCGATCACTTCAGCCTCAACTTCTTCAACCACCTCAGTTTCAAACTCAGCAGTCTCATCCACTTCAATGTTCACTGGCTCCAGCACAACCTTCGGATCAACATACTGGTTGTCCTCCTCACCGCGTCTAAAGGCCCAGCCCTCAACGTAGAAGCACCAGTCATGTACCACATTGTCGATGCCATAGTTGATGGTCTCATCCACCTCATAATTATCTAAGGTGTCGTATGTCTCAATGCCGTATTCTGCGTCGAAGTCGATATTATATGAGAAGTCCGATGCTACCTGACTAAGGTTAACGCTATAATATGGATCCTTCTTCTTGAAGCGAGGATGTGAGTCGTACAGCTTCTCCTGCTCTGACATCAGTCGCTCAAACTTTGCATCATCCATAGTGTCATCACCACGGCTGATAGACTCATGGTGATACAGCACAGCGTCATTTCTAATCACATTATATAACTTCTGCTCAGACAGTCTGTAGCAGAGATCGATATCATTGTAAGCCACAGCCAGCTCCTCATCGAAGCCTGAAACTCTCTCGAAGCGAGACTTCTTCACCAGGAGGCACGCAGCCGTAACCGCCGACACATCAAAGTCGAGGCGATTACGATTGAAGTAGTAATTTGTCGTATCGTCCTGCTTCGTGAAGTAATGCACAGGACCGCTCTCGATACTGATAACGCCGTCATGCTGAATCAGCGTCGTCTCTGGGTACAGCAACTTCGCGCCGACCGCTCCCACGTGCGGCAGCTCAGCCTGGCCCAGCATACGCTCCAGCCACTCAGGCTCGATAATTTCGATATCATCATTTAAGAAGAGGAGGTAATCGCCATTTGACGACTTCGCTCCGATATTACACATAAATGAGAAGTTAAAGTCGCGCGGTGCATAGAGATACTTAGTCTCAATTCCGACCATTTTGACATCTTCCAGAATCTCCTGATACTTAGTGCGATTCTCATCATTGCTGCCATTATCCACAACGATTATCTCGTAGTGACGATAGTTCGTCTTCGAAACCAGCGAATCGAGGCACTGCTGCACAAGGCCCGGATTATCCTTGGACGGAATGATAATGCTCACCAGCGGATTGTCCAGCGGACGATAGTTGATGCGGTACTGGAAGATTTCTGGGATCCACTCCACGTCGGCCGTAACCCCGCGACGCTCCAGCGCCGCCTGCTTTGCCTTGAGCGTAGCCTCCTTCACGTATTCCTTAGCCTCTGGGTTGAGGGCTGTCGAACCCTCACGCTCGCGCCAATGATAGAGAATCTTCGCAACGTGGGCAATCTTGTCTGTCTTCTCCGCAACACGCATAGTGAAGTCGTAGTCCTGACAGCCGTCGTACTCAGACTTCAGGCCCTCCAGCTCCTTCACAAGGCTGGTTCTATAAACGCCCAAATGGGATGTATACATGTACGACATCAAAGTGTCTGGGGACCAATCTGGCTTAAAGAACGCGCTGTGGCGAACCGTGCCATCGTCATTTATCTTGTCCTCATCGCTGTAGATGAAGTCCAGGTAAATGTCGCGATTCAGCTCCTTCACCACCTCGTAGAGCGCAAATGGAGCCAGCGTGTCGTCGCAGTCCATAAACGCGATGAACTCGCCAGTTGCTTCCTCGATACCTGTGTTTGTGCAGGCAGAGATGCGGCCATTTGACTCGCGGAATATTACCTTTATATTGTCGCCCTTGCGGTCGTATTTTTTCAGAGTCTTTGCAACGCTCGGCATATCCGATGCGTCGTCCACCAGGATCAGCTCCCAGTTGGTGTAGTTCTGATTTCGAACTGACTCGATGGCTGGGATTAGATACTTGTCCGGCATGTTGTATACAGGCATCACCACAGAGATCAGCGGCTTATAGTCGAAGGTCGCCGCAAAGCTGTAAGTTGACTCCACCTTTTCGATCCACGCCTGGTAGTCCTTGCCAGTCTGAGCTGCCAGCTCCTTCTCGCGGGCGTCATCGCGAGCCTGCTTCTCAGCAAGTCTTCTCGCCTCTTCTCTGGCTTCCTTCTTGCGTACGATAGTACGCTTTATTGCGCCAGGTCCAAACTTAAATGCAGCGTAAATACCGTAAAATGGATTCGTCAGGCAACGTCTTATATGAGCGACTTTTGCCTCCAGTGCCTGACTGTGCTGCTCGAGACCTGCGATATATTCGTCCTTCTCGGAGATTGCAGTCTCCTGATAATATGTAATCTTATTCAGTTCAGCGATCTCATCCTTAAGATCCTGCTCTATTAGCTCATGCTTCGCTGTAATGTTCGCGATATGTGTATCTTTCTCTTCTACCAGCTTTCTGTCGTAGTCCACTTCGCGCTGCATCTCAGCAAGCTTTGTACTCACTGTCTGCACCTTCTTCTCATAGCGAGAAAGATAACTGTACTGACGATTTTCGCCGTGCACCTTGTCCTGAAAGATATTGTCCATCTTCTCATAGAGATTGAGGATAGAGTTCACACTCTCCGAATCATCTGCTTCTGCATCAGAATCAGAAGAAAAATCATCACATAGTCCGAACTTCGCAAGGAAATCTGTGATTTCAATTCGCTGACTCAGCTCTGCAGCCACGTCATTATATAAATAAACAAGTATTCTATACTTCAGGAAATCCACTGGTACAGGGAAGTCCAGCACCCACTCGTAGTCCAGGCACACCCAGCCCATGTTAGTGATAATAAAGTTACTTAGTATCGAATCGAGATTAACTCGAGTAAACGCAGGGATTGCTCCGCCCTGAGCCGCTCCACTCGCCACTGGATCACATCCAGGGAAGTACTCCTCGAACTCCTCTGTCATCTCGAAGTCTGTGCGGAACTCGTCCTTTACATCGAGAATCTTATCCAGATGCTTCTGCACCTTGCTCACAATGTCGTCGATGTCGTCCTTTACGAAGTCGATTCCCTCAGTGATAGGCTTTCCCTTTAAGAACACAAATGCAAGTCCGTCGCGGTAGCTCGACGAAGGAATCACGCGGATGCCCTTGTAGTAGCCCTTCAGCTTCTCGAAGTTCTCCCTGATAGTCACGATGTGTGCCTTTGCTGCCTCAGTCGATGGCAGCTTGAGCACTACTTTGCCGTCCTCCTCACTCTTCGCGATGATGCGCGTCTCCACCTGGTACTCAGGCTTTCTGAGCGTATTGTACTTTACATATAATAATTGGGACATAGTTACTTCCTACCTCCCTTCTTCTCGAAAATGAGGATGTACGAATTGGCATACTCGTCGAAGCGGCCTTCTCTTATCATTTCGCTAAATGCGGTCGGCTCGTCCATGAGCAGCGTCTTATCCAGCTCAAACTCCGGCGCCGCTGTCCTGATAGCGCCCTCTTTTGGCAGGTTGTATTCTGAATAAACTTCAAGTGGAAATGTAAAATCCGGCACCGGATAGTAGGTCGAAGTGAGTTTCAGCTTCTTCTCCAGCGCTTTCTCCACGATTTCATCCTTCGTCGCAAGGTTAGGGCGCGCAGCCGTGGTCCAGTTCTTGAGACCGAACTTGTTATCCACCGCAATGATAATCTTGCCCTTTGACGCCAGATGATCCACCGCCATATCAAGCTTCTCGTCCGTAAACTTGCCAATGATCGTTACATAATCATACTTTTCTGGCTTCTTAGAAATCGCTTTCTTCGTCTTCGTGATCGCCGACTTAATCTTCGACGCCGCATCCTTCTTCTTTCCGTCCGACTTGCCGCTAGACTTAGCACCCTTCGCATCGTCTATCTTTGCATCGTCCTCTGACTTAGCATCAGACGCCGCAAGGTCAGGTCGATCAACATATTCCGCAGACGAAACAACCGTGACAGTATCATTTCCCGAAAATCTTGCTCGGTTCACGGCGCATTTATCCTCGTCCTCGTCAAATGCAACTACCTGCGCTACTTTCTTTGCGAACAGCCCTGTGAGCGCGCCACACTCCGCGCCAATTTCCAGAAGCTTTGCGTCCCCGTCGAACTCGTACCAATCCAGAAGGTTCTGTCTTATCTTCGACAAATGGTAGAGCTCCTCATACGAAGGCTGACTCGCCTCATTTGCGTCAGCTCCATTTGTGTCAGCATCAGTACTCCGACTTGCGAGGTACGCCTCGAGGTCAGCTTCACTTTTTACGATATCCAATAACTTCTCGTAATTTTTCATCTATACTTCCCACTTTTTTTCATCTACATTGTTTTCTATATCTACATTATGCTAGTCAGTTTTATTCATGCACATTTTTTATTAGCCTATTTTATTCATCAACTTTGTCTATCTGTACTTTGGAGTTCATGTCGTAGTAACCCACGGTATTTTTCTCCGACACAACCGAGATATTCAGCACATCGTAGAGCCTGTCGTGCGCCACCAGCTCGCCGTCCACGAAACTCGTGCAGCTCATAGAGAGCAGATACTCGCCGCCCTGCAGGTTCATTTCCTGCTCAAATGACGCTACATATATTTCGCCTTTGCTGGCCTTTCCGACACTCACCTTCTCGAACATGGTGTTCGTTCCCGTGATGTCCTGGCCCTTTACCGTCTTAAATGTGTACGTAAATATCGGATCGTCGACGTCTTCCTTAAACTCCACCTTCGAGCGAATCGTGAAGCGCGAGCCCTTCAGAATCGTCGTCGTGATATTGCCGTCCTCATCAAAAAGCCCAAAATCTATAAGCTTCGCGGCACCGTCCCCGTACTCATCCAGATTCGGATTAACCTCCAGGTAATCCCTCCACCTCTTAAATGAGTCACCTCGCACGTCCGACGTAACAAGTGACTCATTTTCTGTCTTGGAGGTTTCGACCTCGGCGGCGATGGCCTCGAGCTTCTCTTTGCGGAGATTTTCCTGCTCTTCCATTTCCGCCACACTCATACCAGTCATTATCTTCTTATATTTATTGATTATATCTATTGGACGGCCCTCGGCCACATTTCGTCCGTGATCCATCAGTATCGCCTTGTCGCAGTACCTCTCGATGCTGGATAGGTCATGACTTACGAAGAGGATCGTCTTGCCCTGCTTCTTAAACTCCTCGAACTTCTTGAAGCATTTCAGCTGGAAGAACACATCACCAACCGACAGTGCCTCGTCAACTATGAGAATCTCAGGGTCTATATTGATTGCTACCGCAAATGCAAGTCGAACGAACATTCCCGAAGAGTATGTCTTTACTGGCTGATGCACGAAGTCACCGATGTCGGCAAAGTCGAGAATGTCCTGCAGCTTCGCATCAATCTCTTCCTTCGAGAAGCCAATCATCGTGCCGTTGAGGTAAACATTTTCGATACCCGTGTACTCCATGTTGAAGCCCGCTCCCAGCTCGAGAAGCGCTGAGATTCTGCCGTCGATTGCGACCTCACCCACGGTCGGATTCAGCACGCCAGTGATAATCTTAAGAATCGTCGACTTACCAGCTCCATTTGTACCGATAATGCCCACGCACTCGCCGCGCTTCACGTTGAAGCTTACATTGTGGAGCGCGTAGTGTTCCTTGTATTTCTGCTTCTTCGTGAGCCCCAGCGACTCCTTCAGACGATCCGTCGGCTTGTCGTAAAGCTTGTAGAGCTTCGTCACATCTTTTATTTTTATAGCAATATCATCCGTCATAATATCCCTCAAATATCGAATTGGGCAAATGAGTCACCTCGCACGTCCGACGTAACTGCTGACTCATTTTTGAGTCACCTGTTACGTCGGACGTGATAAGTGACTCATTTTATAAGACGTCTGCGAAATGTACTTTCAGGCGTCTAAATATTTTAACTCCAAGTCCAAAGACGAGTAGTGTTATAGTCCAGAAATATATGGTCCACAGAAGTCTCTCCCCCTGCCAGAACCAATGTTTTTCTACTATACTGTCTCTAAATCCGCTGACTATGTAGTACATTGGATTTAGCTTAAAGAACTTATGCACGCTCGGGCTGAGCATCGAATCTGCATGCCACATAATAGGAGTAAGCCACACGCCAACCTGCAGAACGAATATATTGATGAACTGTCCCAGATCTCGGAAGAACACGACTATCGACGAGCTGAGGTAAGAAAGTCCCAGCACAAAGACGATGTTACATACGATGTAGTAAATGAGCTGCACCGTATAAACGCTTGGATAATAGCCCATGCAAGTTGCAAGTATCAGCGCAAATACTATAAAGAAGCAGTGCACGAACAGCGCCGACACGACCTTCACGAACGGAAGTATGTCGATGTTGAACACCACCTTTTTGACAAGATAATTGTAGTCGGTCATCGCGTTGGTTCCGCCATTTAACGCGTCCGAGAAGAAAAACCAAGGAATTATTCCCGACACTATGAAGAGAACGAACGGATAGCCCGCCTGAGAGCCCGCTCTAAACCCGACCGTGAAGACGAACCAGTACACCGCAATCGTCACGACAGGCTGAATGAACGCCCACACCATGCCGAGGTACGAACCCGCGTACTTGGTCTTGAAGTCATTTCGCGCAAGATTTAGCGCGAGTCGCCTGTTCTGATAAATCTCCACCGGAATATCAATTAGTGAGAAGAAATGAAGCAATACGTATACTGCGATTAAGTCAATCACGGTGCATATCACCACATCAGTGATAAGCGTCTTCTTGCTATTTGCCGTATCATACTTCGCCAGCAGCTCGTCCTTATGATATGGGATAAGCGTGTTAGGATCCCCCGACTCAGACACCACGGTGAGCGTCTGTCCATCCGAAGACAGTTCCTTGTCGCTGATGCCAACCGCACTTTCCTCCGCAGCCAGCTCCGAAAGTGGAATATCGTATCTCACATTCTCACTCGGTGTGCCCGCGAAGACGTCAACGCTCGTATCCAGCAAGATATACGCAGCAGTGATATTGATGCTGTCCTCCTTGTCTCCAAGATCAAGTCGAAGCGTATCAAAATCCAGCGGTGTCTCAAAGAGGAGCTTTGCCTCCTTGCCGCCACCCATGTAAAGCACCTTGCTACTGTTCTTTTCGTCAAATGAAGCGCCCGCCTTTGCATAGTAGGCCTGATATTCATTTTCCTTGTCCGCAGACATTTCCACCACGAAGTCCACTTTCCCCGGCACCACATCGGTGAAGTCCACTTTCCAGAACACTATTAAGTTGACCATTATCACTAGCATCACAAAGAGGATGCGTAGCAGCTTCTTTTTCTTCATACTTTACTTCTATTATTTGATTTCTTTTTTATTCAAAATCTCTTCGAGTTTTTTAAAATCAACTGATCTTCTAACCAAAGACCTATCTTTATCAGGTGCTTCTGTAACCAATTTATAGACCTTTTCTACCCTTCTATAGATTAATTTACTGTTATTTCTGCACCATTTCAACTGATTCTGCAATAACTCCTTATACGCTTTCATTTTTGCAGAATCATTTTTATGAATTACTAAATCCACTTTCTGAATATACCAATCGTTGACCGGTATCATATTATTGATATTTAATACACCAATTATTTTATATGTTCCTCTATCATCTTTGATTTTTTCATCAAATATTTTTATCAGATCTATACTACTTTTTTTCTTATATTTTTCTTTTTGTGACGATAAGGGAATAACATATTTTACTCCATCATTTATAACAATGATTCCTAAATGAGGTCTAGCCTGTTTATTACTTTGAGGAGAAACAGACATAACTTTATCATCAACCTTTGAGTAATCTCGTATCAATTTCATATTCACATAGTACATGTTTATCTTTTTCATTCTAGATATCCTCCAAAACAAAAAAGCTGTGTTGAAACAACACATCTTTTAATTCCTATTCTTCTTTGTAGTGCTCCAATCTTTCAAAACTCCCATTTTTTTTATATGGTAGGGCTCCCATCTTTTAAAGCTCCCATTTGTTTTATATGGTAGGGCTCCCATCTTTTTATAACTCCCATTTTGCGCGGCAGGAATAACCGCTAGACCTTAAGCCTAAGGTGAGTATAACCCTACATAGCTATGTTGTCAATCTAAAACAGATCGTCTGTTTATACTATATGAAGTTGTATAAAATCCTTATTTTTTCAGATTATTAGTCCTTTTCCTTTCGCCATAACACAAGTTTTATGATACGACTCCCTTGGGGAAAGGCCTGCCGCAACACTCAACTACCCTTTTACCTCTATATAAATGTAATACAATTTACAGGCCGCGCTCTGCTTTATATGCTGCGATGCCATCCCATTTCTGATCTTTATCTGAGAGTGTAAGGTCTGCCTCAGTCATTCCCTCTGGCATTGGCCACTCAACCCCGATTTCAGGGTCCTTCCACAGAAGTCCGCCCTCATCGTTTGGATGATAGAAGTCTGTACACTTGTAGCAGAACTCAGCATAGTCTGAAAGCACGATGAATCCGTGCGCAAAATTCTTAGGAATCATGAACTGCTTCTTGTTCTCGTCAGAGAGACGTACGCCGTACCACTTTCCGAAAGTAGCACTGCCCTCTCTAAGGTCAACTGCAACGTCGAAAACCTCACCCTTGATTACACGAACAAGCTTGTCCTGTGGGAACTCCTTCTGGAAATGGAGTCCTCTGAGAACTCCCTTCTTGGAAGCACTCTGGTTGTCCTGCACGAACACATAGTCCATGCCGGCTGCCTTCATATCGTTCTCATTATATGTCTCTACGAAGTAGCCTCTCTCATCACCAAAAACTGTTGGTGTGATGACCTTAAGACCCTCGATCACTACTCCATCAACTTTACAATCCTCAACTGTTATCTTTCCCATTTCATTTCCTCTTTTCTATGTGTTTTCATGGTTTCTAGCTTGACCTGGTTTATTGACCTGGTCCTGTGCTATCGTCTGGCACTACCCAGCTGCCGTCTGGTGCCTGAATCGCACCTGGCGTGTCGCTTGTTACACCATTTGAACTCTTGCTTCCAGGTGAATCATCCGCTGGGCTCACTGTTACGTCCCCAGGGCCATTACCTGAACTTGTTGAGCTTGGTCCAGTAGTTGATGTATCGCCAGTCACTGATGTTCCACCAGGACCAGTTGAATTGTCATCATCCATTGGGCTTGAAGTCTCATCTATGATAGGACCTGAAAGCTCTCTCTCATCCTCGGTTGTCTCCTCTTCTGTAGTGGCCTCAGTTGTAGCTTCTGTGGTCTCTTCCTCTGTGGTGACTTCCTCGGTTGTTTCCTCTTCTGTAGCTTCGCCTGCCTCAGCCGCCTTTGCAGCCTCCTCAAGCTCCTTAAGACGGTCCTCATAAGTGTGGCCCGGCTTCTCGCTCTCATCTACTTGGAAAGGTGTGCAGCTGTAACCGTCATCGTTCTCCATGTTAGGATCGATGCCCAGCTTTGCGCAAGCTTCCTCGTAGTAGTCATTCTTAACCCAGATCATTGTTGATGTTGGAATATATTTGTAATTATTTACGATAAAGTAATAAGCCTCTGGCGCGTAATCTGCCATGTTGTGTCCCCAGGACTCGTAGCCCAGCTGGAATACGCACACACGCGCAGGATTATTCATAAATTCGTCGATGTCATTCTTGCCGATAGCGTCCCACATCCAAGGTGTGCTGACTGTCGGACCAGTTGTGACGCGGCCTGAACCCCAAGCCACAGAGTTGCAGATGTTTGTCTGCCAGAATCTCTCGTCCTCGTCAGTGAGGGCAAGCATGATGTCTGTATCTGTCTGATAGAAGTTGCTCTCGCCGTCCATGAATATCCAGTTAGGAATCATTTGGATATCCGTCGAGAAGTTAATTACAACGATAAATGACATTACAGCCAGGGCAGCTTTTGTAAGCACCGGCTTAGCATCGAACTTCTCCTTGTCGCCGAACATGTACTGGCACATAACAATCGCCATAACCAGCGACATGATGCCGACAAATGGTGTACCGTGGAAGTTGTAGAAACCTCTCACGCCGCAAAGGAATGTGAACATGTATACCGCGAATCCAGCAATCTTGCTCTCGTCCTTCGCGATGCGGTATGCAAGATAGATACCTGAAATGATAAGAAATGTTCTAATAAGGAATACGACGCCTACCTGGTCGAAGCCCCAATCCTGATAGTACTTCACTACCTCAGTGATAGGAACAAGGAAGTTAGAGAATGAGCTGCCTCCAAGGCCTGCCATGTAGTTTGGATAATACAGCACGTTGATCGTGTAAGCGCCAAATCCAAAGTCGTGGAAGCTCTTTGTGCAGATCATAGCAATCACCATGATCACCCAAGGAATCGCAACGATTCCTGCAAGGCGTCCATATCTCTTGCCGATTGTGATCCAGAAGTCCTTCATAGGAGTGCGCTCTTCGAGAGCCCATTTGATTTCCATGAACACAACGCCCAGGAACATGAAGAACAGTGGATAAACTGATAAGAATGCGGTTCCAAATGTAAAGAGAACACCGAACATCATTCGAATGCAGCTGCCTAAGGATACGTCCCTCTTCTTAAGGAACATCAGGAACTCCAGCAGGAATATCTGGAAGCCGATTACCTGAAGGTGCTCGGACAGGATCTGTGTTGCGAAATCGATGTGCTGGATTACCGCAAGGTAAATAAATGGCTGAATTACTAAAGCCCACTTATTTACGTATTTCTTATAAATGAAGATGAAACTGGTCCAGAATCCTGCGAACAGAATATAGAAATATAATCTCTGCAGGAACGCTGTGTGAGCGCCTAAAATAAAGAAGATCCAGCTTATTATGTAGGTCCATGGCATGTGCTGTGATGGAATGTCGCGGTACAGGATCTTGCCCTTGAACATTTCGAATGCCACAGAGTAGATGTCCAGCTCGTCTGGGTCGAACCAAACCTCATATACGTACTTCATCTGAACAAGCACGTAAATAAGGAAGATTGCGATACCACAAATGATGGACTTGTGATTCAATATAAATTGTATTGCAGCCGGATACTCGATCGGCTTCTTAGCTGGCTGTGCTGCCGACTTTGTCTTTGTGCCTGTACTCTTGGAGTTTACAGTTTTTCCAGCTGCCTTGTCAGTTTTTGAAGTTTTACTGAGTACGTCTGTACTTGCATCAGACTTCTTAGTTTTACTGAGTACATCTGTCGATGCATCCGCTTTCTTACTAAGTACATCTGTCGATGCGTCTTTCTTTGCTCCTGTCAGGATATCTGTACCCTGAGAAGTTGCCTTCGCAATGCTGTTCTTGCTAACTGTCTGTGTAACAACCTCCTCCTGCTCCTCAACCTCAGGAACCTCGTCCATGACGATCATGTCAGCGCCATTTTCTGACTCCTTCAGCTTCGATAACCTGCTCTTAACTGTTTCTTCGCTCATAATTTCCCTCACTCTTTTTTATTAATGAGTCACTTTGGCTTTGACTCATTGTGCGGCGATGATCACCATCGCCATTTCGTATTCCTCTGGAGTAGCGTGGAGGATTTCCTCGGCAAACTCCTCTTTTGTCATACTTATTGTCTCAAGATACTGATAGTAGTAGGTCTGAACCTCACTCAGCTTCGCATCGCTGACATGCAGTGCCTTCTTCAGGTCTCCTGCCTTGTCTTTGCTGTCTGAAGCAACTATCTCGCTCAGTGTATCTACGTTATCCTGCAGATACATGCGCATCTTATACTCATTGTAATCGCGGTTGAAGTTTTCAGTAACCTCTTCCACAGTTGCGTCATAGATTTCCTGCTTCTTTGCATCATCTATAACATATGTAAGGCTGCAGACAATATAGAGTGGCTGCAGCTTTGCTGTCAGTGTCTGACCTGAATAAATCTCAAGCTCTGGATATCCGTCCGGTACAACAAACTCAACCTCATCAGTATCTCCTGCCTTTATTTTCAGAAGCGCAGCATCTATCTCATCGATCAGCTCGCCAGTACCCACAGACACAACGTACTCCTCCTCGTCGTGAGAAGTTCTGACACGCTTGCCGTTAGAATCGTAAAGTTCAACTGAAAGATGTATACTATCCATCGGCTCAATATCCACACGAGCATCCTCATTGACCTCATTAACTCGTAAGTATCCAGTCATGCGGTTCTTGAAAAGCCTGTCTATTCGGTTCTGGATTATACCATTGTTCGCATCCTGATTCTTACCAAAGTTGGTTGCAGAATCATTTGTATAATTAACCGGCGTCTTTGATCCCTCATTGGCATCGGTCACTCCAGCAGCGTCCTCGATTTCCTCATCGTTCGCTGTAAGTGACTTAATCTCACCAACCACATCACCCATTCCAAGGCCTTCGATGTAGTTATCTTGCTGAACCATTGGGTAATACCCTATAGTTCCACGGTACTTAGTTGCACCCTTCTCCTCACCCAGGTAGTAATATTCAGAGATAGACTTGAGGTGGTCTTCCTCACTAACTCCCAGTTCCTCGAAGTATGGAATGAAGCACATATACGCACGGGATGTCATGTACTGCTTATTCAGCTTCTTGCCATATGGCACGTAAGCATATGGGAACCATGTATTTGCTGACGAAACCGCACAAATGTTAAGTTCCGACCAACCTGACATGTTGTAGTCGTAATAGTCACGCTTCTTCTTCTCGTCGAACCATCCAATACGGAAATAGCATCCATTTCCTTCAAACTGTACGCCGGACTCCACACCTGTTTCCTTTACAGGGAAATACAGTGCCTCGCTGCCGTCGTAGTCAATATCAGCAAGCAGCTTATCAAATGCCTTGTCCAGCCATGCGTACTGATAGTTTGTAACCAGTCCGTCGCCAAAGTAAGCAATCTGCTCGCTCTCGTAATTCATTGTCTTCTCGCCGATTGGCACCTGCTTGTAGAATCCCCTGGTCACAGGATCGATGGTGACAAAACTCTCAATCGCAAGAAGCGTTGCCAGGATTCCACCAAAGAACACGTAGCTTGAACGATTCACAATGTCCACACCCATTACTGCCATAGTAATGAAGGCAAGTCCCACTGCAAAGAAGGTGTTGTATCTCTCTAGAGGAGATATATGGAATAACATACCGAAGGCTGCGAAACAAGCCAAAGCACCGCACATACCGCCGAACACGAGCCATCCCGTACCCTTCAGGTTTTTCCATTTTCTATCTATAATAATGTTTTTAAATGCAATCAGAAAATATACGAATACAAGCCATGCAAAGTTGGAGCCCATGTACTGCTTGATCTTCAGATATATGTAAGGCTTCTCGAAGCTGAGCGTAGTTGGTGCCGCACCAGATGTGCTCACTTTGTCTGCCCAGTTAGCGCCCTTCAGCAGCATTGCTGCCACGAAGATAATTCCTACAGTGAGGGCAACCCAGAAGTCTGGAGTGTGAGTTGCAAGACGAACTCTCTGCTTGAAGGTAACCTTGTCACGCTTCTTCTTTGTTACTTCGCTATCGCTATTCTCATCTTCGTAATCAGAGCTTGCCTCCAGCTCAGCTTTAAGCTCTGCTGTGAGTTCTGCTTCCTTTTCGCTTAAATCTCCTTTTTCAAGAGCTTCCTCGCGAGCCTTCAGCTGGTCAGTACCCTCATCCAGAATATCATACTCAAGTCTTGGGTCCGGTCTCTTCTTGTCGGCAAATGTCTTCAGCTCTCTAGCTCTGCTTAAGCTGACAAAGATGAATCTGCAGACTATTCTCACTCCGTAGTAACCGAAAACTATGAGAGCCGCATTTTCCTTTGTGAAGCACATCATGATCAGCATGAATACTTCTAAGATGTGCCACTCTCTCGAATGGAAGTAGAGTGCAAAGATGAAGAACAGCACCATGTAATAGTCAGGTGTACAATATGCTGTAAGTCCCAGGAATATTGGGACATTTCCGATGACCATTGCTGCCACTGCTGATCTTGAGCGTGTGAAGCTGAAGTCGATTCGGAAGATTCTATAAAGTGCCATTACCGCAAGAACCGAGAAGATCATCTGCCATACTGTGATGGCCATGACGCTTCTTGAGCTGATAAACAGCGGAATTGCGATAAAGCTTGTGAATCCGTAATTGAGGTGATAAGCCACCGAGAAGTTATACAGGAAGTTTGACAGGCTGAAAGTGTAGTCCTGCACTGAAGTTCCTACTGTGTAGAAGTACTCGCCTGCGTCCCAACGCTGAAATGTACCAATCATTGGAAGTCTTATAAGAAAACTTACGATGATCAGCGAAGTGAGCACGATCCAGTTTTTGGTCTTGTCTCGCTTCTTTTTAATAACCGCTTCCTTCGAAGACGCCTCTTCGATTTCTTCCAGCTCCTGTTTCTTAAAATGGCGTTTTATCAGTCCTGTGCATATGGTGGCAATAAAGAGTCCCACCCATATCATTAGTGATATCAGCGGGAACGCCATGTCGCCCAGTGGCTGGTCCTTGTGCTGGTTCGACGAACCGATCAGCGCTGCCAGGTGGAACACCACCGGATACGCAGCCACAAGCATCAGCTGGGTTACTACACTATGAAGTTTTTCGTATTTGTTCTTCTTCATATTTTCCCTAATGAGTCAATTCGGCTCTCTCGCCCTTTGACTCATTTTTGAGTCGATTTGGCTCTCTCGCCTTTTGACTCATTATCTATCCAAATTTATAGTCTTTGTTTCTACGTCATCCGCGTCGCCGAAGTTGATTCTCTCTTCTTCAACAACCAGCGGCCTGTTCATTATCCTCTTGTTCATGCTCATGATGTACTCACCCATGAAGCCGATGGAGAACAGTTGAACCGCTCCCATAAAGGACATAATGATGATCATTGGCGCCATACCTGCCTCAAAACCGTACCAGTTGGTCAGCTTCAGGATCAGGTAAACAATACCGATCGCGATACTCACGAAACCGATGAACGCTCCAAGGAACGTGCAAAGTCTGAGTCCGATCTTTGTATATGAAGTGATGGACAGCATAGCTGCATCATATAATGTGTAAAAGTTGTTGTGAGTCTTTCCAGCTCTACGCTTAGGCTGCTCATACTCGATCTCCTTACGCTGGAAGCCAAGCTCCGCAACGATTCCACGTAAGAATGGAGTCGGATCATTTAGATTTCGAAGCACTTCTATGAACTCTCTGTCATAAAGTCCCGAACCCGTAAAATGCTGTATCTGCTCTACGTCTGAGAACTTCTTAACGAAGCTGTAGTACATAGAGCGGAGTGCGTACATCAGTTTATTTTCCTTGCTGGCAGTCTTGATTCCGATAACAATCTTGAAGCCCTCTTCCCAAGCTTCAAGATACTTTGGAATCAGCTCCACAGGATCCTGAAAGTCGCAAACCATAGAGATTACGCAGTCGCCGCTTGTCTGAAGCATGCCGTGATATGGCGAGTTGAACTGTCCAAAGTTCTTCGCATTGAAGATTGCCTTCACATGCTTATTTCTAGCGCAGATTTCCCTCAGCAGCGGACGTGTGTTGTCCGACGAATCATTATCGATAAAGAGGAGCTCGTAGTCGTACTGTGGCAGGTTCTTCTCAAACATGTCCTTTATGGCATTGGACATAGGAACCACATTCTCCTCCTCGTTATAGCAAGGTATTAAAACACTAACTTTCTTCTTCATTTTCACTCCTAAGGTGCAGTGGGGTCCGTCCCCGTTGCACCGAGGTCTGTCCCCTCTTGCACATTTTTACTTGTTCTCACGTGCCCATTCGATGGTCTTCTTGATGCCGTCTTCAAATGTGGTGCTAGGCTTGTAGCCTGTGTCGGCAACCAGCTCAGTGGTATCAGCAACCAGGTACATCACCTGATCTGGGTTGTAGTCACGTTCACCGATTCCAACATCCAGAGTTGGGTCGATTGCGTCGCGGATTGCATAGATGTAATCCTTCAGCAGTCTCTTCTCGCCAGAACCAACGGTGTATGCCTTCTGGTCAACACCCTTCTCAACGATCTCAACAAATGCCTTCGCTGTATCTTCAGCGTAAATGTAATCCCAAACCTGCTCAGCAGGAGTAAACTGCATTCTCTCACCACGAAGCATGGCTCGGATCGCAGACATAACCATAGTATAGTCATTGTCGCCCTCGCCGTAGCAGCTCAGGATTCTGGCCCAGTTGAACTTCATGCCCAGGTGTCTGCACTCCAGACCTGCAAGTCTGCAGGCAGCCAGCTTAGCAATTCCGTAGCCAGTGATAGGATCCTTTGGCAGCTCGTCCGAAAGACTTCCGGTCACGATACCGAACTCAGCCTGTGAACCAGCACCGATAAATGACTTACACCCAGCTTCATAAGCGAGGTGAACTGCGTCAAGAGTCGCCTTAATATTCTCAGCCTGCTTTGAAGCCTCATTTCGACCGGTTCCAAATGTGTATCCCCAGCCAAAATGGAAGAAGGCGTCATGCTCCCAGCCCAGCTTATCTCTAAGACTTGGCAGCTCGTAGAGATTGCACTCCACGATACGCATCTTTCCAACCTCAGCAGTTTTATCTGGTCCCAGTAGTGCAGCAGCTCCGGCCTCAGCCTCAGCCCACTCCAGGTTTCTCAGTTTTTCCGACATGGGACGGACGATAGCCGTCACATTTATTCCTCTCTGGAGCAGTTCCTTCGCAACGTGGGAACCGATCATTCCACTAGCTCCAGTAATTATCGCATCTTTCATATCATTCCTTCTTTTGGTGCAGCGGGGTCCGTCCCCATTGCACCGAGGTCTGTCCCCTCTTGCACTTTTTTTATAAATTTACAGCTTCGTGAATTACCTTTGACATATAAGCCATTTTCTCTTCTGTCATTCCTGGATATACACCGATCCAGAATGTGTTGTTCATGATGTAATTTGTCACATCAAGACCGCCTGAAACGCGGTACTTATCAGTTCCGCGAATCTGATCAAAGCAAGGATGCAGTGTAAGATTTCCGCTGAACAGAAGTCTTGTCTGCACGTTGTGATCCTCGATATATCTTGTTACATCATTACGCTTAAGTCCTGACTCAGGCTTAACACTGATGAGGAAACCGAACCATGATGGCTCAGAATTCTCAGTTGCCTCAGGAAGCAGTAACTTATCTTCAAGGTCTGAAAGTGCCTCGCGAAGATACTTCCAGTTAGCCTTTCTCTTCTCAATAAATGTAGGGAATTTCTTAAGCTGCTCAACACCAACTGCGGCCTGCATGTCAGTCACCTTCAGGTTGTAGCCAAGGTGGCTGTAAACGTATTTGTGGTCGTAGCCCTGTGGCAGCTGGCCGAACTGGCCATCGAATCTGTGTCCGCAGATATTATCGTGACCTGATGGACATACGCAGTCGCGTCCCCAGTCTCTAAGACTCTTCACGATACGATTCAGCAGCGGATCATCTGTATAGACGCATCCACCCTCACCCATAGTCATGTGGTGTGGTGGGTAGAAGCTGCTTGTTCCGATGTCGCCCCATGTTCCAGAGAACTTGGTCACGCCATCGATTGTGTACTTAGTTCCCAGCGCGTCGCAGTTATCCTCAACGAGCCAGAGATTATGTTTGTCACAGAATGCCTTAACGGCTTTAAGGTCAAATGGATTTCCCAGCGTATGTGCGATCATAACAGCTTTTGTCTTATCCGATACTGCTGCCTCAAGAAGCGCTGGGTCGATGTTGTATTCAGGAAGCTTCACGTCCACGAATACAGGCACTGCACCGTACTGAAGGATTGGTGCAACTGTTGTAGGGAAACCTGCAGCAACTGTGATGACCTCGTCACCAGGAAGCACCTGTCTCTCACCAAGAAGTGGTGATGTGAGAGCCATAAATGCAAGCAGGTTAGCTGAAGAACCGCTGTTTACAAGGTTTGCAAATCTAACGCCGATCCACTCAGCAAAGTTCTTCTCGAACTCGTCTGAAAATCTACCAGTAGTAAGCCAGAAATCCAGAGTCGCATCCGTAAGAGAAAGCATTTCCTTCTCATCATATACACGGCTGGCATAGGAGATTCTGTCGCCCTCTTCAAATGGCTTCTCCTGCTCAGGCTTTTTAAACTGCTCATAGTACTGGGCCACAAGACCCTTAATCTCTTCGCGGGCCTCAGCCTCGCTATTCCATTTACCCATTCTGTTTTTCCTCGTTTTGTTTATTATTTAAAGATATTTTATCTTTCTATAGTCAAATGTTATCTCTCATCTTACGAAAAGAACTCGTTTATTTCGAGATCCATCTCCTCAGCCACTTTGTCTGGCTCCAGGATTCTCTTCTGTGAGAAACGAACAACCATCTCGATTGCCTTATCAATGTTCCACACTGGCTTCCAGCCGAATACCTGCTTGATCAGTGAGCAATCCAGCTTCAGGAAGTTAGCCTCGTGAGGGCCACCATCGTGACGATTCACCCATGAAACCTTACCGAAAGTGTTGGCTTCTGACTCATCATTCCAAGCATCGCAGAACTTAGTAACTATATCACCAGTCGTCACACAATCGGCATCATCTGGACCTACGTTGTAGAAGCCTGCCTTCGCCTTATCCTCGTACTGTGCCTTAGCAATTGTAAGATAAATATTCAGTGGCTCAAGTACATGCTGATATGGTCTCGTAGAATATGGATTTCTTACAACTATCTCTCCGGTTTTATTTTCTGCGGCACGTACGCAGTCAGGAATGATTCGGTCAGGTGCGAAATCACCACCACCGATAACGTTACCTGCGCGGGCTGTTGATACAGCCACATCCATGTCGCAGTAAAATGAATTTATATAGCTATGTGTTACAAGCTCGGAGCAGGACTTTGAGTTTGAGTATGGATCATAACCATCCAGTGGCTCATTCTCACGGTAGCCCCAGCACCACTCATTATTCTTGTAAACCTTATCAGTCGTTACATTCAGGAAAGACTTAACGCAAGGATTCTGGCGAACTGCCTCGCAGATATTTACTGTACCCATAGCATTTGTCTCATAGGTACCAACCGGGTCCTTGTAGGACTCTCTTACGATTGGCTGTGCAGCCAGATGTAAAACTATCTCAGGCTGTACTTCCTCGAAGACCTTCATCAGCTTCTCACGGTCGCGAATGTCGCCAACCACGTGATTGATCTTAGCTGCAATCCCTGCTTCTTCAAAAAGGCTAGGATTTGTAGGTGGTTCCAGCGAATAGCCAGTTACCTCAGCACCTGCACCGATCAGGATCTGGCAAAGCCAGCTTCCCTTAAAGCCGGTGTGTCCTGTGATCAGGACCTTCTTTCCTTTGTAGAACTCTAAATCATTCTTAGTCATTTTTTTCTCTCTTGTTAGATATAATTATTTATTCACATTCTTGATAAACGGTATATGCTGTGTCAGCTATATTTCTGACCCTATCTACATAATTTCCATTTACTAAATATGCATCACCAATTCTAGTATAATTATTTGAAAAATAATCTGATTTGGATTGTGGAACGCTCCACCTTACATACCAGCTATTATCATTGGCATTTCTACAATAAACTACGCCCGTAGATTTTTCAGCATTTATCAATGAGGACGAATAATCCTCTATATAACTTTTATCATTAGTATCGAAGAAAATGATATATACTTTAAACCCAGTTTCTTCATACTTTTCTTTTAATAGTTCTTGTATTTGCTCCTCTTGATCGGCAGGAACCATGTCCTTATAGTCATGAATATAAGACTCAGTTTCCTCAGTACTTATACTGACTGATTGGTTTTCGGCAGACTCCTCTTCAGCACGAGGCTTATTACCTTTTGTTAGGTTACTTTGGCCAGGATCTTCTAATCGAGCTATTTCAAACGCCTTGCTCTTAGTTACATTCTCATACTGACCACCTAGTATCTCATCTTCTCTCAATGTAAGATCGATTTGTGTTAATTGACTATATGACTCACCATGCAATTCAGTGATATATATAATGTCTCCAACACTATGCTCATAATCAACGATATGATTCTTCTGGTAGGAATTTCTTTCTATGCTGATTATTTTACATTTCATAATTGGTTTATCGAGATCAAATGTAACTGTTTCTCCAGACCAATAGGTATCAGCTTCAAATGTTTTTTCCACCTCTACCCTAACTTTAAAAGTATTCTTTTTATTATATATAAATGTTTGTCCCCATGGAGACAAAATAAACATTAATCCAATAGCAATTACAACAAGAACGAAAGCTAACAATCCTTTACCGCTGCTATCCGTGTTGTTACTATTGTTATTATTGCTAATATAATTATTATTTGGATATCCGGGAGCGATTTGATTTTCCATACTCATACCTCTCTAAGCCTTTCAAGTATAATTAACCCTAATAACTCAATCTGAAATATCTTGTGTAAACAATATAATGGACTTCAAATAACTTGTTTTATAACTAAATGTAATTTCAAACAATTACGCTCTCTAAGAAAATATAATTCTTAAATCCGTGAATAAATACTTTTTAATGTTTCCAAGCCATCCATGGAGCTTCGTTCTTCTCAATGAGTTCATTGAGCTTATCCATCTCACGCTTAGTGTCCATGCACTGCCAGTAGCCATCAAACTCATAAGCCATCAGCTGTCCATCAGCAGCAAGCGCCTTCATAGGTCCCTGCTCAAAGACAGTCTTGTCATCCTCGAGATAGTCGAACACGCCAGGTTCAAGAACCATGTATCCACCATTTATACGTGAGCTGTCCTCCTTATCCTTCTCGCGGAAGCTTGTGATCACGCCATCATTTGTGATGTCCAGGATACCAAATCTCTGGCTGATCTTAACAGCTGTGATAGTTGCCATATTGCCATGGCTCTTGTGGAACTCCAGCAGTCTCTGAAGATTGATGTCGCACACGCCGTCGCCGTATGTCAGCATGAAGGTCTCGTCGCCAACGTACTCCTGAACTCTCTTCAGACGTCCGCCAGTCATTGTGTTAAGACCTGTGTCAACGATCGTAACCTTCCAAGGCTCAGCCACGTTGTTATGTACTGTCATCTTATTTTCGCTAGTAAAGTCAAATGTTATATCTGAGTTGTGAAGATAATAATTAGCGAACCACTCTTTGATCACGTGCTGCTTGTAACCAGCGCAAATGATAAATTCATTGAACCCATAGAAGGAATACTCCTTCATGATGTGCCAAAGGATTGGCTTGCCGCCGATCTCGATCATTGGCTTTGGCTTCAGATGACTTTCTTCGCTAATTCTTGTGCCGTACCCGCCGGCCAACATAACAACCTTCATATCTATCCTCCCTGTAATAATGAGTCACTTTGGCTCTCTCGCCCTTTGACTCATCCCTAAAGTTTCTTGATTCTATCAATAGCCTCAACTGTGTTCTCATAGCTACCAAATGCAGTCAGACGGAAATGGCCTTCTCCGCTTGGTCCGAATCCACTACCTGGTGTACCAACAACGTTAGCCTTCTCAAGCAGGAAGTCGAAGAACTCCCAACTTGTCATATTGTCTGGTGTCTTCAGCCAGATGTATGGAGCATTCACACCACCGCTAACTGTGTAGCCAGCAGCCTTAAGTCCCTCTAATATGTACTTCGCATTCTTCATGTAGTATGCGATCTGCTCGTTAGTCTCGCGCTGTCCTTCTTCAGAGAATACAGCCTCGCCAGCCTTCTGGATAATGTAAGGTGCGCCGTTGAACTTTGTTCCGTGACGTCTAGCCCAAAGGCTGTGAAGAGTGTTGCCCTCAGCGTCCTTAATATCCTTAGGAATGATTGTGTATCCAAGACGAGTTCCTGTGAATCCAGCATTCTTTGAGAATGAACGGATCTCGATTGCGCATGTTCTCGCGCCCTCGCACTCGTAGATACTGTGAGGCACATCAGCCTCAGAAATATATGCTTCATAAGCAGCATCGTAAATGATAACTGCGTTCACTTTATTTGCGTAGTCAACCCATTTCTGAAGTTCAGGCTTTGTGATTGTTGCACCTGTTGGGTTGTTAGGGAAGCAAAGGTATATAACATCTGGCACTACCTTCTCACCGTTTGCACAGAGAACTCCGTCCTCGCCTGGAATCTCAGGTGCGTAGCCATTCTCAGCAGTACATGGCATGTAGCAAACATCGCTCCAAAGTCCTGTAGCAGCATCGTAAGAACCAGTTCTTCCTGCCATAACATTTGTATCAACATACACAGGATATACAGGGTCGCAAACTGCGATCTTAACGTCGCGAGCAAAAATCTCCTGAATATTTCCTGAGTCAGACTTTGCACCGTCGCTGACGAAAACTTCATCTGCATAAACCTCAGCACCTAAAGGGGCAAATGCCTTCTCAACGATAGTCTTTCTAAGAAACTCATATCCAAGATCTGGAGCATATCCCTTAAATGTGTCAGCACTTGCCATCTCATCAACTGCACTGTGAAGTGCCTTGATAACAGTTGGGCAAAGTGGCTGAGTAACGTCGCCGATACCAAGACGAATGATCTTCTTATCTGGATTTGCATCAGCAAATGCAGCAACCTTCTTTGCGATAGTCGAGAATAGATAACTTCCCGGCAGCTTTAAATAATCTTCATTAACCTTAATCATAATTTTTACCTCTGTACTGCTTTAAAAATCATATATTTTTATGATGTCTTCCATCACTTTTTTCAAACTTTTAGGAGATTAGATTTCACCCTCAAAAACTGTGGTCGCAGGTCCAGTCATGAACACGCTGTTCTCCTCGCGGTCCCAACGAATCTTCAGGTCTCCGCCCAGAAGTGTAACTGTCACTTCATCGTCAACCTTACCGTTCAGCATACATGCAACCGCTGTAGCGCAGGCGCCTGTTCCGCAGGCCATAGTCTCGCCAGAGCCGCGCTCCCAAACACGCATATTTACGTGGGTTCTGTCCACAACCTCAACAAACTCAGTGTTAACCTGCTCAGGGAAATACTTTGATTTCTCAACCAGACTTCCGGCAGCCTTCACATCGAACACATCGATTCCAACTGAAGAGCCATCATCATTTACGTCCAGATCCAGGACTCTGCGTCCCAGCGAATCCTCTCTCGCATCATTGATAAAGATAACGCAGTGTGGATTTCCCATAGAGAGACATGTTCCGTAGTAGAACAGGCTCTTGTCCACTGGTCTAGATCCGGTACCTCTCATTTCAAATGACATTCCCATGTTTGTCACAACCTTCTGATCAGGATTCAGTGCCGGATGCTTCACAGGATTCACATCGATGAGGCTTCCAAGCCTTGAAGGCGAATAACCCTCAGCCAGCTTAACTGGCACCTGGTCAGGTTCAAAGATTGGCGAACCCATGTTAACGGTAACCGCATACACAACTTTGCCGTTATTTGAAACACCCTGGTATCCCTCAACATCCTCAACTCTCTTCGTAAAAAGATTCAGAGTTTTGATGCCTGAAAGAGTCTCGATGGTAATGATCTTCTTGTCGGTGAGCCCATGGTCGTACACGTACTTACCAACGCATCTGATACCATTTCCGCACATCTTTCCGCGGGAACCATCCAGGTTGTACATATCCATCATAAAATCCGCCTTTTCACTGGCGCGTATCAAAATAAGCCCATCCGAGCCTATTCCGAAATGTCGGTCGCTCACGCGGATCGCCAGTTCAGACGGATTCTCAACAGTTTCCTCGATTGCATTTACATATACATAATCATTTCCAATGCCATGCATTTTCGTGAATTTCATCTTGTTGTCCAACCTCTTTTTAAATCAAGTCAAATGATATCTCAGCGCCCTTCTATCTATCGAAGCATGACGCAAAAACACAACTTACATAATACCACATAAGCCTAAACAAATAAACCTTTTTTATACTTTCAATATGTTAAAATGGGGATGTCAAAGCGCCTCACGCTCTAACATCCCCATAATGTATTTCTTAAACGTCTATTCTATTACTTTGTAACGTATGCAGCCTTGTCTGCAAGCCAGCGATTTCCGCAGGTTGTGTCGCCTGCTTCAAGAGTCTGACCATTACCGATATACATAGCTACATGGCCAATTCCTGTGCCATAATCATTCTCAACATCGCCGCTGTAGTAGAACAGCAGGTCTCCCGGCTGAACCTCAGACATCCACACCTCATTCGCTGCAAATGTAGCAAACTGTGCGCCAGCGTTGTGAGGAAGACTGTAGCCCTCACTCTGATATGACAGCATTACAAATCCTGAACAATCTGTACCTGCCATAGTGCTTCCGCCATAAACATATGGGAAGCCCAGTGAAGCAGCTGCGTACTGAATCACCTTGTTCTTAGATTCTGAAGGAGCACCACCCATTGGAGGAACATTTATCATTCTAGCTCCGCCCTGGTATGCATATCCCTGACTATCAAATCTTATATACTCATTATCAATGATTTCTGTAGTATTTGTTGCATGCCAGGAATCATCTGATGACCAGAGCTTGTAGCCGTAGCCATCCCACTCCCAATATGCACTGTCGCCAGTCCAGACACCATTATGATCAACATAGTAGCCATCAATCCACTGTCCAGTTGGCTCACCGCTTGGTGTCACTGCCTTTTCCTGAAGACTTCCGTCGAAGTTGAAATAGTAATAAAGCCCATTAATTTCTTTCCAGGAGGATCTGATCATATATCCATCTTCGCCGAAATAATACCAGGTTCCATCTACGCTCAACCACTGGTCTGTAGGATACCAGCCGTTGCTGTTCTCGAACCACCAACCCCAGTCGCCCTTGTACCAGTCGCCTGTGATTGTTTCATCTCTTGAACCATCTGTGCGCAGATAATATCCATCCACGTAGCAGTTCTTGTTCACGCCCTTATCTTCAGGAGTTTTTCCCAGGTGATACCATTTATCTTCGATCTGCTGCCATCCAGTAAGCATAGCACCGCTTTCATCGAAAATGTAATCGCCACCGTCAACATTCACGCGACCAACTGCCACCTTCAGGTCCTCATCCACGTAATAATACTTAGAATTTACATACACGAATCCAGTCTCGTCAGTCTGTTCTTCTGCCTCAGCATCGAAATCACCAAGATAATAAAGTGTTGAACCGATAGACTGGAAGCCTTCCATCAGGATACCGTTAGTATCGAAGAAATACTTTCTACCCTCTATAGTGTTCCAGCCTCTGACTGGAGAATTGTCCTTATAGTAAGCATATCCTTCGTAAGCCTGATTATAAACCCAGCCACTCAGCTCTTTCTTTTCGCCATTTTCTTCAGTTTGATCTGCATCCGTTGTAGTCGCATTCGCTGCAGCCACAACCAACTGAGTATTTGTAATACCGTTAAGTTCTGCCGCCTGAGCTGGGATAGTATTCAAACCCATGCCTAGAGCAACCGTTCCAAATGCGGTCATCACAGCAAGTCTTTTAAATCTACTCATTAAAATACCCCTTTTACTTTTCCTATACACCACACTATAAAGTAAACTTGCATCAAAAATGTTTCTAAATTTACATAATATCTATTTTTTCAAGATTTAATCAAAAAAATGAGTCAATTCGGCTCAAAGCCAAATCGACTCATTTAGAAATTCACATATTAATCAGTGATTACTCGATTACGTATGGAATAAGTGCTACCTGTCTAGCTCTCTTGATAGCTGTTGTAAGCTCTCTCTGATGCTTAGCACATGTACCAGTAATACGACGAGGAAGAATCTTTCCTCTCTCGGAGATGTACTTTCTAAGCAGATTAGCATCTTTGTAATCAATCTTCTGATTCTCATCTGAGCAGAATACGCAGACCTTTCTTCTTCTATGCATAGGTCTTCTTCTCATTGGCGCTGCTCCGCCATCTTTATTACCGTATGGCATTACAATTACCTCCAATTAACTATTTCTTAAATGGGAGATCATCCTTTGTTCCGTCTGGTATGTTCATGAAGCCTTCAGCGCTAGCATCGCTAGTTGCTGGAGCTGACTGTGGCTGATAGCCTCCCTGTGATTCGTCGGCTGCCCTCTTACTCTCAGCAAATTCCTGATCCTCTACAACAACCTCTGTAGTATAGACCTTCTGGCCTTCCTTGTTTGTGTAGGAACCTGTCTGAATGCGTCCAGACACAACAACCTTTGTGCCCTGATGCAGGTACTTCTCAGCGAACTCACCGCTTCTACCAAATGCTACGCATGAGATAAAGTCGGCATTCTGCTGATCATCCCCACCGTTTCTCTGAAATCTTCTATCAACAGCAAGTGTATATCTTGCTATACAGAGCTGATCTCCACCCTGTCCATTTGAATATCTAACATCGGGATCTCTTGTGAGACGTCCCATAAGTATAACCTTATTCATGTTAACCCTCCTGATTCTAACTAAGCGTCCTGCTTAACTATGAGGAATCTGAGGACGTTATCGTAGATACGCAGATGTCTCTCGATGAATGCAGGAGCATCTTCTGGGCCTTCAAAATGGATGAAGTAGTAATAACCCTCAAGCATGTCCTGAATCTCGTATGCGAGTCTCTGCTTACCC
>R24__coassemble_348_pt1 | contig 32793 bp, 25 predicted proteins | sample R24__metabat2_high_PE_052 | metagenome-assembled genome bin R24 | reverse complement strand
AATATTGATATTCAATAATTGGTGCATCGGGGTCAGTCCCCAGTTGGTGCAGCGTGGACATACCCCATTTCAACAAATGTGCGAATGGGATGTGTCCCCTGTTTCACCAACATAAGAACACATAAATATTTAACATAAAATAAACGGAGGTATGTATGGGTATTTTACAAAATCAATTTGCTAATGTAGTGGAGTGGGAAGAGTTTGACGACAATCTCATCTTCTGGAAGTGGACTAACAGAGAAATTAAGAAAGGCTCACGTCTTATCATTCGTCCAGGTCAGGATGCTATCTTCCTTAACCAGGGCAAGGTTGAAGGTGTATTCCAAGATGAAGGTGATTATGATATTGAGTCACAGATTATTCCTTTCCTTTCAACTCTTAAGGGATTCAAGTTTGGATTTAACTCAGGAATGAGAGCAGAAGTACTCTTCATCAATACAAAAGAATTCATGATCAAATGGGGTACAAAGGGTCCTATCATGCTTCAGGCTCCTGGCCTTCCAGGTGGTATGCCTGTAAGAGCTAACGGAACAGCTAACGTTAAGGTTTCTGATTACATGACACTTATTGATAAGGTTGCTGGTATCAAGCAGTCTTACTCAATCGAGGATGTTAAGGGACGTATTATCACAGTTCTTGATCAGTTACTTATGAAGTGGATTGCTAAGGAAGGTAAGGATATGTTCAACCTTCAGGCAAGCTCCTTCGATATTTCAAAGGGTATTCAGGAAGACCTTGATATGGAAATCAGCAAGGACGGTATCTCTGTAACAGGCTTCAGTATCAATAACTTCAACTATCCAGAAGAGATTCAGAAGAAGATCACTCAGGCTGCAGCACAGTCTATGGTTGGTGATGTAGGTAAATATACTCAGATGACTATGGTTGACGCTATGGCAGATGGAAAGATGCAGGGCGGCAGTTCAACTATGGGCAGCATGGCTGAAATGATGATGGGCGCATCTATCGCAGGTCAGATGATGAATGGCATGAACATGGGCATGGGACAGCCACAGATGCAGCAGGGCTATGGTCAGCCAATGCAGCAGGGCTACGGTCAGTCAATGCAGCAGGGTTATGGACAGCCACAGATGCAGCAGGGAATGCCACAGCAGGGTTACCAGCAGGCACCACCACAGGGTTATCCACAGCAGGGAGCTCCACAGCAGGCACCACCTCAGGGAATGGCACCACAGGGTGCACCAGCAGGCGGAGAGGCAGCTGCAGGAGCAGGTCCAAAGTTCTGTACAGAGTGTGGTACTCCAACAGGTGGAGCTAAGTTCTGTCCTAACTGCGGAACAAAGCTTATGTAATAAGAAATATGGAGCTAGTTGTTCTATTTACACCCACTGAGATTTTCTCGGTGGGTGTTTTTATTTCGTTATAAGAAAATGAAAAACAGATTTGATTAAGATATTGACAGTGGTGATACATAGTGGTATAACATATTTAGATGAGATTAGCACTCACCACACGAGAGTGCTAACAAGACAAGATTTGAAGTGAAGGGAGTGAGATTATGAACGCGGATAAATTAACAAGAAAGTCGATCGAGGCTGTAGAAGAGTCTCAGAGACTAGCTATGGAAATGAACAATCAGGAAGTTACATCAGAGCATCTTTTATATGCATTGCTCACCATTGATGACAGCCTGATAAAGAAGCTGCTTGATAAGATGGGAATAGCAACGTCAGCTTTTGTTGATGAAACCTATTCACTCATCAAAGCAAAGCCTCATGTAAGCGGTTCTTCAGAAGATATCTATATGGGTCAGGAGATGAGCCGTATCATACTTACTGCAGAGACAGAAGCAAAGAAGATGGGGGATGACTATATCTCAGTTGAACATCTTTTTATAGGTCTTTTGGATAAGGCATCAAAGGAAGTAAAGGACCTCTTCAGTAAGTTTAATATTAAGAAAGCAAACTTTTTAAAGACCTTAGCTGAAATAAGAGGCGATAAGAAGGTTGAGTCTGATAACCCTGAGGATACCTATGATGCACTGGAAAAGTTTGGCTATAATCTGGTTCAGAGAGCAAGAGAGCAGAAGCTGGATCCTGTTATAGGTCGTGATGCTGAGATAAGAAATATCGTCAGGATCCTATCTCGTAAAACAAAGAACAATCCTGTTCTTATTGGTGATCCTGGTGTCGGTAAGACTGCAGCAATAGAGGGACTGGCTCAGCGTATAGTTAAGGGTGATGTTCCTGATTCTCTTAGAGATAAAGAGATATTTGCGTTGGATATGGGTTCACTTATTGCAGGTGCAAAGTATCGTGGTGAATTTGAGGAAAGACTTAAATCAGTGCTTGATGAAGTAAAGAAGTCTGATGGTCAGATCATCCTCTTTATAGATGAGCTTCATACAATAGTTGGTGCTGGTAAAACAGACGGCAGCCTGGATGCAGGAAATATGCTGAAGCCAATGCTTGCTCGTGGTGAGCTGCATTGTATTGGTGCTACAACTGTTGATGAGTATAGAAAGTATATTGAAAAGGATAAGGCTCTGGAGAGAAGATTCCAGCCAGTTCAGGTTAATGAGCCTACCGTTGAAGATACTATATCCATACTCCGTGGTATCAAGAATCGCTATGAGGTATTCCACGGCGTAAAGATAAGTGATGGAGCATTGGTTGCAGCGGCAACTCTATCTAACAGATATATCACTGATCGTTTCCTTCCTGATAAGGCTATCGACCTTGTAGATGAAGCCTGTGCCATGATCAAGACTGAGCTTAACTCAATGCCTGCTGAAGTTGATGAGATTAATCGTAAGATCATGCAACTGGAGATTGAAGTTACAGCTCTTAAGAATGAAGATGATCATCTGTCTCAAGAAAGACTTGCAAGTATTGAGACAGAGCTGGCAGAGCTTAAGGATAAAGCAAACTCTATGAAGGCTACCTGGGAAAATGAGAAAGCTGAGGTTGAGCGTGTAAGAACTCTTAGAGAAGAGATAGAAAATGCTAAGGATGACCTGGAGATTGCTCAGAGAAAAGGTAACTATGACAAGGCTGCAGAACTTCAGTATGGAAAGATTCCAGAGCTGGAGAAGGAGCTGGAAACACTTGAAAATAGTGCGGCAGTAAAAGAAAGACAGCTTCTTCATGAAAATGTAACTGATGAAGAGATAGCTAAGATAATATCGAAGTGGACAGGTATTCCTGTATCTAAGCTTTCAGAGTCAGAACGTAATAAGACTCTTCACCTTGCAGATGAACTCCATAAGAGAGTGGTTGGACAGGACACTGCGGTATCACTTGTAAGTGAAGCAATCATTAGATCGAAGGCTGGTATAAAGGATCCAACAAAACCTATTGGTTCCTTCCTGTTCCTTGGACCTACAGGTGTTGGTAAGACAGAACTTGCGAAGACACTGGCAGCGGCTCTTTTCGATAACGAGAACAATATCATTCGTATTGATATGAGTGAATATATGGAGAAGCATAGTGTGTCACGACTTATTGGAGCGCCTCCAGGATATGTTGGTTACGATGAGGGCGGCCAGCTGACAGATGCAGTTCGTAGAAATCCATATTCGGTAGTACTTTTCGATGAGGTAGAGAAGGCCCATCCAGATGTATTTAATATAATGCTTCAGATTCTTGATGATGGACGTATCACAGACTCCAAGGGTAATCTGGTGGATTTCAAGAATACAATCCTCATCATGACTTCGAACATTGGTTCTGAGTTCCTGCTTGACGGAATTGCTGATGACGGCAGTATAAAGGAAGAGGCAGAGAAACAGGTAAATGATATGCTCCGCCTTCACTTTAGACCGGAGTTCCTGAACCGACTTGATGAGATAATCATGTTCAAGCCACTTACTAAGGAGAATATCTCAGGTATCATCGAACTTCTGCTTGCTGATCTTAATCAGCGTGTGGCTGAGAAAGAGATTAAGATTGAGCTTACCCCTGAAGCTCGTGACTATGTTATAGACTGTGGATATGATCCGGTATACGGTGCAAGACCGCTGAAGAGATTCCTTCAGAAGAATGTTGAAACACTGGTAGCGAGAGCAATACTTAGTAACACGCTAGCTATGGGAGATACTGTGGTTATCGATGTAGAAGATGGCAAGTTAGTATGTCATAAATAATATAAATATATGTGTGCTAGACAGCCTCTGGAAGAGTATTCTAGAGGCTGTTTTTCTGTCCCAAAAGTGCCTAACAATATAGTTGACAGATTTGTCAATAAATTGATATGGGCATAAACTTAGTGTTTTAGCGCTTTTATACATAATGGCTAGTTTGCAAACGTTGTTTTTGTTGATTTTTACAATAAAAAGTGGTAGTATATGAGCTGAATCGTTGATTCCATATTTATGGAAAATATATATGAGAAGGGGAACACTGATTATGAAAAAACTTTTAGGTGGTATAGTTGCAACTGCACTTGTTGTTGGTAGCGTACTTGTTCCTTCATCAGCTAAGGCTGCTGGTGGTGAGTGGGTTAACGGCGACGGTGGCTGGTGGTATAAGAACGCTGATGGTACTTATGCCTACAGTGAATGGGTAGATGGATGCTGGCTTGGCTCAGATGGATATTGGACATACAAGAATACAGCTTCATGGAAGAAGGATTCAAAGGCTTGGTATTATCAGGATACATCAGGTTGGTATCCAGCAAATACAGCTCAGTGGATTGATGGAACAAAGTATTGGTTCAACGCAGCTGGATATGCTGAGTGCAAGGGCTGGTGCTGGACAAATGGTGGCTGGTACTATGTATGGGATTATGGAAAGTATGCTCAGAGTGAGTGGGTAGACGGATATTGGATCAGTGCTAATCAGTATTGGTCATATGAGTATCAGGCACAGTGGTATAAGGATAGTATCGGCTGGTACTATATGGATTCATCAGGATACTATGAGAAGAACACAACTGTTAAGATTGACGGTGTTGAGTATACATTCGATGACAGAGGATATCTTGTTGAGAAGCAGGATACTCCAGTTCCTGAGGAACCAGAAAAGCAGCCAGAAGAGACAGAGAAGAGCTACAACACAGAGTTCACACCTAATGTAGATGCTTCAGCTACATTTACATTTGCTCCAAGTGGTAAGGGTGCTGATCTTGAAAATCTTCTTGCAGCATATACTACAAATGGAACTACAAAGGAAGTTACATATAATGGCGAGACTTACACTGTAAAGAACGACAACGGAAAAATCGTTATTGTTGGTTCTGACAAGACTATCGCAGATGTTGTTAATGGAACTACTACAGAGAAGGTAACAGTTTCATTCAATTCTAAGCTTACAGATCTTGTAAAGGCTATTAACACAAGTGGTAAGGGTTCATATTCTGGATCAGTACAGTGTGGTGGTGTAACATTCTCAGACTTTAATGCTAATGGTACAAAGGTATCATTCAAGGCTAATGGAACTACTTATGATGCATCTATTGAAGGTACAAAGATTGTCCTTGATGGTGATCTTACAGGTCAGGCTTGGGTACAGTCTCTTACAAAGAGTGGTGTAGCTACAGCAGAAAAGGTTGAGAAGTAATCACTTATATAGGTGAATACATAGTAGAAATCATTACTTGGGAAACTAAGAGAAAGATATAAGCTGCCGGGTGGTGTACACTCGGCAGCTTTAAATTTATATGAATCGAGTAATTAAGTACATATGCATATTGTTCTTCGCATTGTTGATATCATCCAGCGTAGCAAGTCTCAAAATCTGGGCCGGAGATATCAATGGTGATGAAGCGCGTGTTATTGCGGCGGCAAGCGGTACTTTTACTTATAATGGCAAGACCTACAAAGCGTACTCTAGTTATATCAGTCAGTTATATAGTTATCTTGCATCTGATGATGTGGATCTTACAGCTGCTCAGGCTGATAAAGCTATAAGCTATATATATTCGAATGTGCAGTCTGGTGCGGCTTCAGGATATATTTACGAGGTAACATCTTCAAAAGAAGATACATCCTCCGTTGGAACTACAGACATTACAGATGATTCAAGTGTTGATAATTCAGATGCTTCTGAAAATACAGTTGATTTAGATGATTGGACCCCAGATGATGAAACCCAGGATTCTCCAGATAATTCTGGTGATTCCACTGATTTTACTGATAAAGCAAGCAATGCAGCGAAGGAACTGAGTGACAAAGAAGTTAAAGAAATGTTCGAAGACATTGAATCTGAGGATAATACCAGAAGAAGCACTTCTACGAAGCCTAGGGCTACTGAAACTGATGCAAAGATTATTCTAAGTGAAGATGAGCTCGTTATAACTAATGGAGATAGTAAGGTTGTTCTTGAAGCTGACTCCAGTATTGTTCCAGGTTGGTGTTGTATAGTTCCTATAGTTGTCAGCGTAATTACAGTTATAGTAAACACATTAGTAATGATTGTGCTTATCTTAAAGAAATGTATTCGTCTGAGTTCTAAGGAGAGAAAGAAACCTTTGGATGGACACAAGACCAGAAGAAAGATAAGAAAAATGTCCCGCAAAGTATTGGTTGTTTCGTCTGCAGTATCTGCGGTGATGACATTTGTCGGTCTTGCTTTAGCTATAGGTCTATATAATAATAGCCGAATTATTCAAAATATCCAAAGTAGTGGATATTTTAAATATGCGTACACTCAGTATCTTACAGAAGAAATAAATGCGGGCGGCGCAGAAATAAAAGAATATGAGGATTTTCTAATATCTGAGAAACAGGTGCTACAGAGTATGCAAGCGAGTGATTTGACTAAGAACTGTAGTATCGCTCCGTATATTAACAGGACACAACAGGATCTTAGGATGACTCTAGTGATTTCTGTAGGACTATCGGTGATATCCTTGATTATAGCTGTAATCTTGAATGTTACCATGGATCTCAGACGTGACAGAGGTGTAAAGACGGTTGCTGTTTCTGTAATAGCTGGAACACTCGCAACTGTAATTATAGCAATTACATTATTTGTGATTCATAGTCGACTCAAGATATTTATTGAACCAGACTATTTATATTATTTCCTTAATGAACATGTTGATTGGATTATTAAGCTGCTTATGATCGTTGGGACTTTTGGTGCTGTTATTGGTATGACTCTTACTGGCGTATATAAGAATATGCAGAGAGTTAAGGAGTAGGTTAATATGCGATTATTTGATATGCACACCCATATTCTTCCTGGTGTGGATGATGGCTCTCGTGATATGGAAATGTCACTGGACATGCTTAGGATGGCATATAACGAAGGAACGAGAGATATAATACTTACTCCTCATTATATGCTGGGACGAAATAATTATATCTTCGATGAACTTGACGAGAAGTTTGAGGAACTGAAGCGAAAAGTGAGTGCATCGGGGGATATGGATGATCTTCATCTTTTCTTGGGAAATGAGATACTTTATGAGGAAGGTATCGTCACAAAGCTAAAAGAGGGTGACATTCATACAATGAATGGAACTAAGTATGTGTTGATAGAGTATAATATTAAAACCCCATTTACCGAGATTGTCCATGCGATTGATGAATTGATATCTGCCAGGTTCTGGCCGATCATTGCTCATGTTGAAAGATACCAAGCTCTTGAGGGGAAACTGGACAGAGTTCAGGAACTGATTGATAAAGGAGCTCTGTTGCAGATGAATATTTCCAGCGTTGAAAACGGATTTCTAAATGAAAACAAGAGGTGGAGCAGAAAACTTATAAAGAAAGGATTTATTACCTTCTTTGCGACAGATGCTCATAATCATGATTCCAGAGCGCCTTACTCTCAGGAATACATCTCGTGGATAGTAAAAAAATGTGGTGAAGAGAATTCAAAGTGGATGCTTGAAGAGGCAGCGCAATATATTGTTGATGGTAAATACATAGACTAGTAATGGATTAATATACTAGACTAATAATTCAATAAGATATAAAATATAAGAGTTATACTTATTTAGGGGTGTTTTATTTTATGAATGAAAATGAAGAAATTGAAATAGATCTTCTGGAACTTGTAAAAGTTCTTCTTTCTAAGCTTTGGCTTATAATACTTGTTACAGCACTTGGAATAGGAATTGCTTCCGGTTACACTATGCTGTTTATGAAACCAGTTTATAAATCCACATCCATTATGTATGTGCTAACTAAGTCTACAAGTATTACCTCCTTGGCTGATATTCAGATGGGCACTCAGCTCACACAGGACTATATGGTTGTTATAACCAGTCGCCCTGTTGTAGAAACAGTTATCAAGAATCTCGATCTTGATATGAGCTATGAACAGTTGAGGGGGTCCATATCTATTAATAATCCAACCAATACTCGTTTTCTTGAGATAACCGTAAGTAATCATGACGCATTTCTTGCTAAGAAAATAGTTGATGAATTAGCGGATGTAAGTGCCCAGCAAATGGCAGAGGTTATGGAGACTCAAGCACCGAATATTATGGACTATGGCCAGATTCCTAAGAATCCTTCAGAACCAAGTCTTAAGAAAAATGCACTTATAGGTGCGCTCGTAGGTTTTGTACTTGTTTGTGGACTTATTACGTTGATGTATCTGCTTAATGATTCTATTAAGACAGCTGATGATGTTGAGAAGTACTTGGGCCTGAATACTCTGGGCGTTATCCCACTACAGGAGGGTATATCCAAGAGACGTTCTCATGGAAAGGATGCTACTCATAAGAGAAGTTTCCTTAAGAAGAAGGCTAGTTAAATATATTTCAAGTTTTGAGGGGATAGATTTGAACAAGGTTAATCTTGATAATTTAAAAGAACTGGATTTTAAGATAAATGAGTCTTTCAAGAGAGTTCGTACGAATATAACATTTTCTGGTGAAAACATAAATGCAATCGCTATTACCAGTAGTGCTCCAAATGAAGGAAAAACAGAGGTGAGCTTCAATATTGCCAGATCATTTGCTGATGATGGTAAGAAGGTTCTCTATATTGATGCTGATATCAGAAAGTCTGTTGTCGTTGTCAGATATGGAGCTGATATTGAAACCAAGGGACTTAGTCATTATCTTTCTGGACAGTCGGAGCTGGATGATATAGTTTATGAGACTAATCTAGATGGACTATACATTATATTTACTGGAACTAAGTCACCTAATCCTGCTGAGCTTCTTGGAAGTGAGAAGTTTAAAAAGATGATAGAAACTCTGAAGGAGGATTATGATTATATAATCATCGATTGTCCACCTTTAGGAAGTGTTATAGATGCTGTTCTTGTGGCGAAGGTTTGTGACGGTTCGATCTTGGTTATTGAATCTGATTACGTAAGCTACAAGGTGGTTCAAAATGTTAAGAAACAGCTTGAAAAGGGTGGCTGCAAGATATTGGGAGCCATTCTAAACAAGGTGCCAAATGGTGGCAAAGGATATTATGGCTATCATAAAGGAAACTATGGTTACTATGATAGTTATGGATATGGCGAAAAGAAAAAATAAGAAGCTCGAGGAGATAAACTCCTCGAGCTCTTTTTTTAAATCTTGTAATATTTTTTATACCATTTAGCGAAAGCGCCAAGTCCTGTTTTTAGATCAGTTGTTGGCTTAAAACCAAAGTCTTCTTCGAATGCAGTTATGTCTGCGCAGGTTACAGGGATATCTCCTAGCTTCATTCCAACATACTTTTTATGCGCTTCGAAATCAAAGTCTTGAGGGAGAACTTCTGCATTTATCAGCTCGTCCTGAAGAGTATTCATAAAATCATGCTGCTCTATCGAAGTGCCGCTTCCCAGGTTGTAGAGTGCATATGGTGCAGCAGGAAGTCCATCTTCTCCGGTTGTTCTTTCTGGTGCCTTGACCATAGCTTTCAATATTCCATCAACTACATCGTCGATATATATCATATCTCTCTTGTGATTTCCATAGTTGAAAAGAGCTATATTTTTATCTTGTGTAAGCTTTTCTGTTGCGTTGTAGTAGAACATGTCAGGTCTGCCGGCTGGTCCATATACAGAGAAGAGTCTAAGACCTGTAGTTGGGATTCCGTATAACTTGCTGTAGGTGTAAGCATAGAGCTCATTTGATCTCTTGGTTGCACCATACAGAGATACAGGAGTATCAGCTTTTCCTTCTACGCGATATGGTATATCTTTGTTGTCGCCATATACTGAATTTGAAGAAGCGAAGATAAGGTGCTCAACACCGTTATGACCATTTCCGTAGCTGTATCTGCATGACTGGAGTATTCCGTAGAATCCGATGATGTTGCTCTCGAGATATGCATCTGGATGATCTGCTGCATATTCTACACCTGCCTGTGCTGCCAGGTTTACAACGATAGATGGCTTATAATTGGTGAAGGTATTTCTGAGAAGATTATTATCAGCTATACCTCCCTTGATAAATACATAGTTAACTGAGCTTTCTTTTGCTGCATTTTCAATTAAGTCAAGTCTGTATTGCTTTAGTTTTGTATCATAGAAATTATTGACGTTGTCTATGTTGACTATGGTACTAGCTTTTGATTCCTTTAACAGGCGCATTATAAGTGCGGCTCCAACGAATCCGGCTCCTCCTGTTATAAGAATAGTTTTGTTACTTAAATCGATGTTAACTTTGTTCTGTGTCATTTTATTATCTCCCCGAAGTTACAAAAATCGAATAACAATATAACATATTTGAAGAAAATCTTCTAGAGTGTTATAGTAAGCGGTATGAAGATTAATAGTGTTATAGCAGGTGGTAAGAAGACTAATATGAAAAAATGTGTATTGATGATATTGGTAGCATATTTGCTGTCATTATCAATCTGTGTTGGAAATAAAGATCGAGTTTATGCAATGAGTTCTGTAGCAGAGATGGGAGTAGAAGGCGGTGAATCTGATTCGGGAGACTCATCGGATTCGGGTAGTGCGTCTTCCTCTGGATATTCAGAAGAGCAGATAGCTGCAGCAAAGGCATGGCTTTCGGCTCATGGATATGCACCAACTCGTGCAGGAGCTGCCGCAGCTTATCAAGATTACCTTGATGGAAAGTTCGATGATGATCCAGACGTACAAAAGTATAAAGGGCAGACTGGTTCAACATCTGAGCCTTCTTCCCAGGAAACATCTCAGGAAGCTGGAACGTCTTCATCAGATGTTGATGCAGTATCAGATAAATCCTCATCGAATGTTGATGCGGCATCAGAAAAGTCTTCAGATGAAACAGGTTCTTCAACTATGGATTCTTCATCAGAAGATTCAGAAGTGGCTATCGGTGATCTTCCAAGTATCTTAGTAGATAGTGAGGAAGGTTCTGTTGATGCTAAGACTCCTGAATCTGCTGGAAATGGTTTAAAGATTAGTGATGATCTTAAGCTGTCAGAACGAGATGATTCCGTATATGTTTTCTATGATAATGGTGAGCCTGAGCAGGTTGTCCGTGAAAGTAGCTTTGTCATATATATAATCTTTTCGGTTGTGATCGTAATGGTCATCGTATCACTTGTAATGCTTATTAAAGCGAGAAAGAAAAACGATAAAGAAAAACGAGAACACTGAGGCTTAACAGGCTGCACTAGCCAGCCTCTTCACTGCTTCCTCAATCCTATCCAGTGGGATAGAGGAGTAGTTGATCATGAAACTGTTTTTAGCAATAGCCTCGATATGGATATCCTTTTCAAGGCAGGCCTCGATAAACTCCGTGTCGGTTTTTCCAAGATCTATATGTAATATAAAATGTAATCCAGACTGTTCCTCGCTTATTTCAGAAAAGCGGGCAATGGGACTGGATTTTATTGTCTTTAGTAGCAGGTCTCGTTTCTTACGGGAGGCGGTCCTCATTCGGTTGATATGCTTTTCATAGTAGCCTTTACTTATAAAGCGGGCCAGTGTCAGCTGTTCGAAGGTTGAAACAGGACATGAGTAGAAAGAAAGCTTCTCATGATAAAGGTCTCTAAGATGATCTGGAAGAACCATATAGCTGATACGTATTGTGGATGCAAGGCTCTTGGTAAATGTATTCATGTATATTACCTTCTCATTCCTATCAATACTTGTAAGCGAAGGGATAGGTCTTCCACTGAAACGAAACTCGCTGTCGTAGTCATCCTCGATTATATATTTATCAGAAGTATTAGCCCAGCTAAGCAGCTCGTTGCGTCGACTGACAGGCATAGTGATTCCAGTTGGAAAATGATGAGATGGAGTAGTGTGAATTACATTGACCTCTTCGTTGATAAGCTCCGTTGGGATAATACCGAATTCATCCATAGATATTCTTTTGACCTTAAGATTACTCGAGCTGAGCATCTTGTATATCTTCTCATAGCCTGGATTTTCTACAGCGTATGTCAGATCGAATCCCAGTAATTGTACAAGGATAGAGTATAAGGTTTCAGTACCAGCTCCCACAACTATATTGTCAGGATGAGTATAAATGTTTCTAAATTCTTTAAGATATTCTGCGATTGCGTATCTTAACTCTGCAAGTCCGTTGGATGGAGAGTTAGTCATAAGCTTTGTCTGCTCTGTTGATAGAATCTCCCTGTTGATCTTCGCCCAGGTTGAAAAAGGAAATGTAGCCGGATCGTTGGCATTTGAACTAAAATCTGCATAGTATTCTGGTATCCCTTCTTTTTTGCTGGTTACAGGTCCTGTTTTGAAATGTTTATATGAGGATTCATTATATCGATGCGTCTCACTAGGTGCTGTAGGAATATCACTGACATAATATCCACTCTTTGGTTTGGAATAGATGTATCCTTCGGACACCAGCTGATTGTATGCATTTTCAACAGTTGTGATACTAATGGAAAGCTGTTTAGCAAGGCTTCTTTTTGAAGGTAGAATACTGTGTGTATCTAAACGTCCTTCCATTATATCGTCGCGGATAAACTGATACAGCTGCTCATATAGTGGTACTTTTTTATCATCTAAAAATGAGTAAGATAACATTTCTTTTCCTTTCGAATTACTACTGATCTATCTGACCTCTTTAAAAAACCCTGAATTGGATATTTTCAAGGGGTCAGTTTTAGCTGTAATATACACCATAAATAGTGAAGAAGTAAAGGAGGAAAATATGAAAAGAATACTAACAATTCAGGATATATCATGTCTGGGAAAATGCTCACTTACAGTAGCACTTCCTATTATTTCGGCTATGGGAGTTGAGACAACAATTCTTCCAACAGCGGTTTTATCTACTCATACAATGTTCCCTGACTTTACAGTAAAGGATCTTACAGATCAGCTACTTCCTATTACAGAGCATTGGAAGAGTCAGGGCGTAAAGTTCGATGCAATCTACACAGGTTATCTAGGATCTGCAGAAGAGATTGAGATTGCAAAGAAGATCTTTAAGGACTTTGGTGGAGATGATACACTTATCTTCATTGATCCAGTTATGGCTGATAACGGAAAGCTTTATCCTGCATTTGATATGGAGTATGCAAAGCTGAATGCTGGTCTTTGTGCTGAGGCGGATATCATAGTTCCAAATCTTACAGAGGCTTGCTTCATGACGGATACAGAATATAAGGAAGATTACGACAGAGAGTACATTGATGAACTTCTTGGAAAACTTGCAAAGCTCGGTGCTAAGAAGGTGGTGCTTACTGGAATTGCTTTTAATGAGGGAAAGACTGGTGTATATGGTATTGATACAGTAACAGGTGAAAGGATTGTATACGAGACTGATAAGGTTGATGCATCTTTCCACGGTACAGGTGATATCTTTGCCAGCGTATCAGTTGGTGCTATAACACGTGGCCTTAGCCTGAATGACGCATTTAAGATTGCTGCTGACTATACAGCAAAGACTATTGAGGTGACACTGTGTAATCCGGCAGAGCCTTGGTACGGTGTTGACTTTGAGTCAACGATCCCAGATCTCGTCGATACCCTCCGTCAGTATGTCTAATGAGTCAAAAGGGCTCTGAGCAAAATCGACTCATTTATAACTTGCAGTAAGAGGTGTGGTATGTGATAATTAGTCAGTGGTGCGATGAGGCTCCACTGACTTTTGATTATTAAAAGATCGAGGAATTATTATGGGAAAGTTAATTTGCGATAATATTGCAGAAATTATTTCTGATATCGTTGGCGACTATGATAATGGACGTCCGATTGATAAGCAGGATATTTTTGGTCAGCCTGCACGTGATGCAGTAAAGGAGATAATCTACAAGCTGAATCATATCGTGTATGCGGGCTACTATGTAGATAGAACATATAGAATTTATAACATAAAGACGACTATAGCTTCACTGACTGAGGATGTGGCTTACAATCTTAATAAGCAGATTGCTTTAGCACTCCATTTTGATAAGAGGCTGGAAGGTAAATCTGAAGAAGAGATAAGGCTTGTTGCTGAAGATTACACAGTTCAGTTTATGAAGAAGATTCCTGAGATAAGAGCGTATCTTGATACGGATATTGAAGCTCTCTTTGTAGGTGATCCTGCAGCGGAATCAAAGGATGCAATCATTATTGCGTACCCTGGTCTCTTTGCTATATCAGTACAGAGATATGCTCATGTGCTGTACCAGCTGGGAATACCAATGCTGCCACGTGTTATGACTGAGATTGCTCACAGCAAGACTGGTATTGATATTAACCCTGGTGCTACCATCGGAAAGTATTTCTTTATCGACCATGGTACTGGTGTGGTTGTAGGTGAAACTACAGTTATCGGTGAGAATGTAAAGATTTATCAGGGCGTTACTCTGGGCGCGCTTTCTACAAGAGGTGGAAGAGGTCTTATTGATAAGAAGAGACATCCTACCATTGAGGATAATGTTACTATCTATTCAGGAGCTTCCATACTTGGTGGAGATACCATCATTGGAGAGGGCTCTGTTATCGGAGGTAACGTATTCCTTACTAAGTCTGTGCCTCCTCATACAAAGGTTCATGTTGCTAATCAGGAACTGAAGTTCGATGGTGATGCATTTACAAAGTCAGCTGATGATGCAAACTGGTTCTATGTAATTTAATTTGATAAAATCTAATTATTTATATTATGTAAACTAAAGAGGACATATCCGTGATGGATAGTCCTCTTTTTTGGATTCTGATTCTAGTTTACATAAAGTTATACTTTGTGTTTTTTTCAGATTGATTATTTGTATTGCTTCAGGTCTACGTAGTTACCATAGAAGTCATATCCTGTATAGTCGGATGGATCTATGGTGAGCCAGTTTACTGTTGCTGTGTGGTCACCCATATCATCATAGCAGTGAATGATGACGGCGTCGCCGTCTACACCAGCTACTTCTGCTGTATTAGCACCGCTATAAGCTCTTGCAGCAGGAAGAGCAAAGGACGTGTCTATTCCTGAAGCTGCTGGGCCTGAAGGAGCAGTAGTTGCTGGTTCTTTAGGTGCCTCGGTTTTAGCCTCTGTAGTTGCTTCTGTAATTACGAAGTCATAATCTACAGCGTTTGAAGAGTAATCTACAAAGTTCTCTGTAGGAGTATATTCGATGATTCCGGTACCGCGCTGAAGAGCAACCAGGCCTTCAGTTCCATCGATGCTCATTACATTTCCTATGGCAAACTGGTGTCCGTCTCTGTAATAGAAATCTGTGATGACAAACTTGTCCATCTCATCCATGGCAGTAAGGTCGAAGTTTTCATCCCAGCTTGCTGCGATATCTCTTCCTTCATCTGACATATCGTATGTACCGTCAGGAGAACTCATGCTCCAGTAATCAACGGTAAATGTCACGTTATCAGTATCTACGGTTTTAATGAATACATTCATGTAGTATTCGCAGTGTGAGTTTGCTTTGTAGTAAGGATCCCACTCGATGTATGCTTTCCATCCACCGTCTAGAAGGTGATAGTCACTGATCATTTCGGCGTCAGTTGGGACGCCATCCCATTTGACGCTATTCATAAACCATTCAACATCGGATATGTTTGGTCTGTCAGAAGTGGACATGGACTGAGCGGTTGCAATGTAGGTGGCTATAACATCTTCGGTAGTAGCCTCAGTTGTTGCTTCTGTTACTTCTGTGGTTTCTTCAACAGTTGTTTCTGGTTCTGCCTGTTCAGTGGCTCGTTCCTTTCTGGAAGCCTTATCGGTATCTGCAGGTTCCTCTTTTTTCAGGAATCCTGGAGTGACAAAAAGAAGAACAAGGATTATACCGATTACTATTACTGAACTAAGCGCTATGATCACACCGATTAGTGCTCCGTTACTACTTTGTTGTGGTGGTGCACTGCTTTGAAGTGGTGCGCTTCCTTGGAGAGGTCCTGTGCCTTGCCCAACAGGTGAGCCGCAGTGTTCGCAAAACTGTGAGTTATCGGGTATCTGTTTTCCGCATTTTGAACAAAACATATGATTCTCCTTTCTGTATTATTATATCTATATTTTAATAAAATCAGGGGGGATAAAGGAATAGATTTGACAGACCTGTCAATCGTGACCGGACTGACATTTTTTGCCATATTACATGAGTTATGGTATTATCTCGATAGATATTTATAAAGGCTTTTAATATAAAAACTTATGAGGTTTTAGGGAGGACTGCTATGGCAGAACAATTATATACAATACCGGTTAATGATGCATTTGATAACGACTGTGAATGCCCGCTATGTCTTATGGCACGTGACCTTGAAAGGGACTCTATTGATTTCACTATGGGCCCTAGCTACATGGAAGATGATAACCGCGAGGTTACTGACAAGCTGGGCTTTTGTCCAAAGCATATCAAGATGATGTATGCTGATAAGAACAAGCTGGGTGTGGCACTGATGCTGAACACTCATATGAATAAAACTATACGTGAGATGAAGGCGCTTGCTGAAAAGGATAAGCCTCAGGCTGGTGGGCTTCTTGCTCGTAAGACTGGTGGACTTTTCTCAAAGCAGACAGAGAAGTCTCCACTTGTCAGTTATATAGATAATCTGGAAAGCACATGCTTTGTTTGCCAGAGAATAACACCAATCCTTGACAGATATATTCATACAATCTTTCATATGTGGAAGAAGGATGCAGAGTTTAAGGAGAAACTGAAGAACTGCAAGGGTTTTTGTACTTACCATTATGGAATGCTCTATGAGAGAGCTCCTGAGCAGCTGAATCAGGCTCAGCTGGATGAATTCATCCCTGTGTTAAATGATATCTATTTTGAAAATATCCAGAGGGTTAACTCGGATGTTTCCTGGTTTATTGATAAGCATGACTATAGAAATAAAGAGGCCGATTGGGGCAACTCAAAGGATTCCATACAGAGAGCTATTATAAAGACTGACCATACGATCATTGAGGAATAAAAGTAGTAAGATGGACAATCATAGAAGACGAGAAAAAATACTAGATATAATTCAGGATAGCGATACTCCAGTCAGTGCGACTGCACTTTCAAAAGAAATGGGAGTGAGCCGACAGGTAATAGTCGGCGATGTGGCGCTCCTCCGTGCAGAGGGAAATGACATCCTCTCCACACCTAGAGGATATGTTGCAGCTCCAAAAGAGAAGAGTGTGACAAAGAGGATAGCTGTGAATCATAGCGCCGAACAGACTCAGCTAGAGCTATATACACTGGTTGACGCAGGATGCACTGTGGAGGATGTAATAGTTGAACATCCAATATATGGACAGCTGATAGGTGGACTCATGATATCCAGCAGATATGATGTGGATGAGTTTATCAGAAAGTCGAAGGAGGAAAATGCAACTCCCCTTTCTGCGCTTACCGAAGGGATCCATTTGCATACTCTCAGTGCGAACTCTGAAGAGCAGATAGATAGGGCTATTGACAAATTGAAGGAATTAGGCATTCTTTTGTAAATATTATTGTATGTATTTTACATTGACTTTTAAATGGCGTGATACTATAATGTGTCACGTCATTTGTGTTTTGACAGGTGTCATGACACCTCGAAAGAGTCAAAGGAGGGAAAATATGAGTAAGAAGAAAGAAACCGAAAAGGTAGTTATTAAAGAAAAAGGTTTCAAGGGATTCCTTAAGAGAAAGGATATTGAAATCTCTCTGAAGAGATACGGCATCGATGCTCTTGGTGCTATGGCTCAGGGACTTTTCTGTTCTCTCCTTATTGGTACTATCATCAATACTATCGGTACACAGTTCCATATCGGATTTCTGACAGAGACTGTTGCAACAGTTGGTGGTGTTGATTATACAGTTGGTGGTCTTGCAACAGCTATGAGTGGACCAGCTATGGCAGTAGCTATCGCACATGCATTAAAGTGTCCACCACTTGTTCTGTTTTCAATGATAACTGTTGGATTCGCGGCAAATGCTCTCGGTGGTGCTGGCGGTCCTTTAGCAGTTCTTTTCATTGCCATTATCGCATCTGAGATCGGTAAGGCAATCTCAAAGGAAACAAAGGTTGATATCCTTGTAACTCCACTTGTTACTATTGGCGTTGGTATCTTCCTTTCATGGCTCATTGCTCCTTATCTTGGTAAGGCAGCTATGAAGGTTGGAGAGCTTATTATGTGGGCTACAGAGCAGCAGCCACTTCTTATGGGTGTTCTTGTATCAGTACTTGTAGGTATTGCCCTTACACTTCCTATATCATCTGCAGCTATCTGCGCAGCATTTGGTCTTACAGGTCTTGCTGGTGGAGCAGCGGTAGCAGGATGCTCTGCTCAGATGATCGGATTTGCCGTAATCTCCTTCAGAGAAAATAAGTGGGGCGGCCTTGTTTCACAGGGTATCGGTACATCAATGCTTCAGATGGGTAACATCGTAAAGAACCCACGTATCTGGCTTGCACCTACACTTGCATCTGCAATCACTGGCCCTATCGCAACCTGCGTCTTCGGTCTCAAGATGAACGGCGCACCTGTATCATCAGGTATGGGTACTTGCGGACTTGTTGGACAGATCGGTGTTTACACTGGATGGGTAAATGACATCGCAGCCGGTACTAAGTCTGCAATCACTACTATGGACTGGGTTGGACTTGTACTCATTTCACTTGTCCTTCCAGCTATCCTTTCACTGATCTTCGATGCAATATTCAGAAAGATTGGTTGGGTAAAGCCAGGGGACATGAAGTTAGATTAAATAGATATTATTGAACTAGAAGTTGAAAAAATTGAATTAAAAATCCAATTGAGTTGAGTGATATAAAGTGTTATTATACCATTTGTGGGAACGGTTCCCCTCGAGATCATGAGAGGGGTTGATGCCTATGAATGGATATGTATCCTATAGTGACTTGATACAAATTGGTATCTTTATAGTTGCATTGATAGGTCTCATGTATGAGATAAGTCGCAAAGATAAAAAATAACCGCCCCTGTCTGGAAAACACGGCGGTTATTTTTTTAAAATAATTCTGTTTTTCCGAGGGGCAACCTAGTACCACCTCGTATATACATAATAACATATATGTGAGTTTTGTCAATAATACGTCACAGAAGGGGTTTCTAATGAAGAGTATAGGATTTGATAATGACAAATACCGTGATATGCAGTCAAAGCATATTATGGAAAGAATAGGAAAGTTCGGAGGAAAGCTTTACCTAGAGTTCGGAGGAAAGCTTTTTGATGATTATCATGCATCAAGAGTTCTTCCAGGATTTAAGCCTGATTCTAAGATAACCATGCTTAAGGAACTTAAGGATCAGACAGAGATAGTTATAGCGATCAAGGCTGGAGATATTGAGAAGAACAAGGTTCGTGGAGATATCGGTATCACTTATGATATGGATGTACTTCGTCTTATAGATGCATTTACAAATAATGGGCTGTTCGTAGGTTCTGTAGTTCTTACTCAGTTTAAGGAGCAGCCATCTGCTATCGCGTATGAGAAGAAGCTTAAGGCTCTTGGACTTAAGGTTTATAGACATTATCCAATACCTGGTTATCCATCAGATATTCCAATGATCGTTAGTGATGATGGATTTGGTAGAAATGATTATATCGAGACTACTCGCCCTCTTGTTGTTGTTACAGCACCTGGACCAGGATCTGGAAAGATGGCAACTTGCCTCAGCCAGCTCTACCATGAGCAGAAGAGAGGTGTAAAGGCTGGATATGCTAAGTTTGAGACATTCCCTATCTGGAATATTCCTCTTAACCATCCAGTTAATCTTGCATACGAAGCTGCAACTGCAGACTTAAATGATATAAATATGATTGATCCATTCCATCTTGAGGCTTATGGTGAGACAGTTGTAAACTATAACCGTGATGTAGAAGTATTCCCAGTTCTCAAGGCAATCTTTGAGAAGATTTCGGGTGAGTGTCCATATCAGTCACCAACAGATATGGGCGTAAATATGGCTGGTCACTGTATCGTTGATGATGAAGTAACTAGAAAGGCTTCTAATCAGGAGATTATCAGACGTTACTATCAGGCACTCTGCGATAGAAGAAAGGGAGATGCTGGAGACAGTGCTATACAGAAGATAGAGCTTCTTATGAAGAAGGCTGGAATCTCTATTGCTGATAGACCAGTTGTAGCTGCAGCAAACATTAGAGCAGAAGAGACAGGTAATCCTGCGGCTGCTATGGAAATGCCAGACGGAAGCATCATTACAGGAAAGACATCAACTCTTCTTGGTGCTTCATCAGCACTTATATTAAATGCTCTTAAAGTTCTTGCAGGAATTGATGATAGTGCAAAGCTTATATCTCCACAGGTTATCGAGCCTATCATGGAGCTTAAGGTTAACTATCTTGGAAACCATAACCCACTCCTGCATATTGACGAGATACTTATCGCACTTTCGGTTGAAGCTAATACTAATCCAGAAGCAAAGGCAGCATATGCACAGCTTCCTAACCTTGCGGGTCTTGAGGTTCATTCCTCAGTTATTCTGTCACAGGTTGACGTGGGCGTATTCAAAAAGCTTGGTATGAACCTTACTTGCGAACCACGCTACCAGACAAAGAAATTATTCCATACCTAAAATGAGTCAAATGGCGAGAGATCCAAAGCGACTCATTGATGAAGAAATGATGAAAGCCGGATGTCCGAAAGATGACTCCGGCTTTTAATATTATGTAAGTATCGAGAGGTGGGCTTACTCCTCACCTTCATACAATCTTAATAAACTGTAAGACATAATATTAATAATTAGTTGTATAATTGGAAATGATTTAAGATTTATTCAATTATTATACGATCAAGAAAGAAGAAAGCTAGAGAGGAAAAAGATGAAAAAACTGTTTAAGAAGGCAATGTGTTTATCTCTGGCAGCTACTATGGCGCTCAGCGTAGTTGGCTGTGGAAAAGGAAAAGATGATTCCAGTGGTAATGCTGGGCAGGGGCCTGGTAAATCCAGCGAGGCAAAGAAGAGTAACCCTGATGTAGTGTTTGCAGAGGATACTGATTTTGCTATAGATGGAATACAGGGTGAAGCTACAAGCTTTGTTGTAGATGGTGATGATATATATGTATTAGCAAATGAGTGGGATTTTGGTGATGCCTCTCTTGGTGATTCTGAAATGGCTACACTTAGCGACAGTGAAGAATATGATATGGAGAGTCAGTATACCACAAGAGTGTATAAAGCTTCCGTGGATGGAGGTAGTCCAGAGTGCATTTATGAAGGTGTAGTTGATGGAGAGGGCTATGCTGGAAGTCTTATTAAAAAGAACGATGGCACACTTTGCTTTATAAAGACAGTATATGGTGAAGATGGAAATGATTATGCTCTTTTTGAATATAATGGAACTGAATTTGAAGAAAAGCTAGACATGGCTAAGGTAAATGATAATAGCGATGCCTATCTGAATAGTCTTCTTGTTAATGATCAGGGCCAGATATTTGCAATGTATGATAATGAGATTAAGGTCCTTGATTCAGATTATAAAGAGATCAATAGTATAAATGTAGAAGGCTATTTTGATTCTTCAGGTATGGATAAGGATGGAAATGTCCTCATCACGACTTCAGAGTATAACGAAGAAACAGAAGTGAGCAAAACCCTGCTTAAAAAATATGATGTGGCAAAGGGTTCATTTGGCGATGAGTATGAATTAGACGTATCATATCTCCCTACATATGACAGTATCATGCCAGGTACAGGTGAATACGATCTGTTCTATAGAGCGGCAACATCTATCTATGGATACAAGTATGCTGATAAGCAGGCTGTAAAGATTGTAGATTTTTCCTCTTCAGATGTTGATGAAGATTATATTGGAAGCATATCTATGCTCAGTGAAGATGAGTTTATCTGTTCTTATAGTGACTGGACAAGTGATACATATGAATCCAAGATTTTAAAGTTTAAGAAGGTTGATCCTTCTCAGGTAGATAACAGAACAGTTCTTACACTTGCTTCCCTTTGGGGAAATTACCAGCTGAAGCAGGCAATAACAGATTTTAATAAGTCTCAGGATAATTATAAGATCAAAATGGTAGATTACAGCGAAGAGTCTGATCCAGCAGCAAAGCTCAGTGCGGATATAGCTTCTGGAGATCTTCCTGATATGTATGATGTATCTAATGGTATTGGTGATATGTCCGTAGGACAGTGTATTGCTAAGGGACTTTTTGAAGATCTGACGCCTTTCCTTGAGAAGGATCCTGATATATCTGCAGATGATTTTATTCCTGCAGCATATAATGCTATGCTTCGAGATGGAAAGCTTTACACTGTAGCACAAGGGTTTGAGATTCAAACTCTTTGCCTAAAGGCTTCTGAAGTTGGCGAAGAACCTGGATGGACTTTCCAAGAGATGAAGGATTATGTTGAATCTAAGCCTGAGGGTACAAAGATTTTCTATTCTAACAATAAGTCTGATATGCTTGACGGATTTATGTATTATTGTGGAAGAAAATTTGTGAACTGGGATAAAGGCGAATGCTACTTTGAATCTCAGGACTTCAAGGATATGCTTGAAATATGCAACACGGGAACTAATGACGAGATGGATTATGAAGAGGAGATGCCTTCAACATATGATAGCATCAAGTCTGGAGAGCTTCTATGTGTCGATGGTTATCTTACTCCTGATATGATTCAGATGTATAGCAAGATGTTTGATGATGATATATCATTTAAGGGCTATCCAGATCAGGATGGTGAAGGACTTAGCTTCTCCTATGATGGAGCTGTAGCTATGTCAAGTAAATGTGCCGATAAAGATGCAGCATGGGAATTCATGAAGCAGTTTATGAGTGAAGAATACCAGAGCAAGAACTATCAGGATTTTTACTGTGTTCCTATACGAGAAGATGTTTACGAGGCGTATATCCAGTGCCTTTCATGCACAGAACAGGGTAAGGATAAGTATGGAAATGATATCTACCCTAGAGAAGACCAGATGTACGGCATGGACGGACTTGAAATAAAGATGGAGCCTGTTACTGCAGATGATGAAAAAGACTTTAGAGCTCTTGTAGATGCAGCTACAGGTTATGTGGAGTATGATAATAGTGTTAATGAGATCGTTGAAGAAGAGGCTGAAGCTTACTTCAAGGGCGATAAATCACTAGATGAAACTTGCACGATCATCCAGAACCGAGTTACAACCTACGTTAATGAAAATAAATAATAAAGAAGCTTAGAACATGCTTGGTAAAAAAGAAAAAACAGTAGTACTTGATAGTGAAGGAGAAGAAATCCGTTACAAAAAGAAACCTAGGACATGGAAGGAAAGGCTCACAGCGGGCCTTTTCCTGAGTCCCAGCTTTTTTGGTGTAATGGTTTTCTTTGTGTTACCCTTCTTTGTTGTAATCTATTATGCAAATATTGATAGCATCATAAATCGAGAATTTGTTGGAATGCAGAACTTTGAAGGGGTTCTGAACAACAGCTCCTTCCAGGATGCTGCAAGAAACACAGCTATGTTTTCACTTGTATCTGTGCCCCTTGCTATAGTTCTGTCTCTTGTGATGGCTTTGATACTGGAAAATGAGATTCCTATGAAAAGCACATTTAGAACCTTCTTCCTCAGCCCTCTCATGGTTCCTGTTGCATCCATCGTTCTTATCTGGCAGGTGCTTTTCGATTATCATGGTGTTATCAATCAGGCTGTTACTGTATTCGGTGGAAATCCTGTTGACTGGTTCAAGTCGGATTATGGTCAGGTTGTTGTTGTTATTCTTTTCCTATGGAAGAATCTTGGTTACAACATGATACTCTTTATGTCTGCACTTAGTGCGATCCCAAGGGATGTGCTGGAAGTGTCAAGACTCGATGGTGCGTCTGCCTGGAAACAGTTCTGGTTTATCAAGATGAGATACATTACTCCAAGTATCTTCTTTGTTGGAATAATGTCCCTTATCAATTCATTTAAGGTATTCCGCGAGGTTTATCTGCTCACTGGAGATTATCCATTTGGGTCCCTTTATATGCTTCAGCATTTTATGAATAATACATTTAGGTCCCTGGATTATCAGAAGCTTTCAGCGGCGGCCATAATAATGTGTTTAGTGATGATAGTAATAATCGGTATCCTCTTCATTGTAGAGGATAAGATAGGTAAAGACGTCGAAGGATAAGTATGAAAGAGACTGTACAGGTTAAAACTAGATATAAGAAGCGCGGTATAGTAAAGAAGATTATCCTTACTTTTATAGCCGCAATCTTTGCGATATCATTTCTCCTTCCGACCATTCTGACTTTTGCAAATTCCTTTATGTCGGAGCAGGAGATAAGCTCGAACTACGGAGTTATCTTTAATGATTACTCAAGTAAGGCGGACAGTACTGAGAGAACGGTAACTTACAGGACGGAGACAGTTAATCTGAAACTGATTCCGGATAAGGTGGTGGGAACTCAGTATGAGACGGTACTACTTAAGAGTCCTGATTATCTGATGAAGTTCTGGAATTCAGTATTCCTTACAGTTCCGATAATGGTATTTCAGATTATCATAGCTCTGGGAGCGGCATATTCTTTCGCACGGTTCAGAGGCAGGGTTAAGGAGATCATATTCTTCCTGTATCTTGTATTGATGCTGATGCCATATCAGGTAACCCTGGTTCCAAACTATATTGTTAACAACTGGTTTGGGCTCTTGGATACGAGATGGAGCATTATCATGCCGGGTATCTTTGCTCCGTTCAGTGTGTATCTGCTCACCAAGTATATGAGAAGAATCCCTGAGTCCGTTATTGAAGCGGCAAAGCTTGATGGCGCAAATGAGTGGAAGATATTCTGGCATATAGCGCTTCCACTTTGTAAAGGACCGATTGCATCAGTTGCAATCCTCGTCTTTATTGATTACTGGAACATGGTTGAACAGCCACTTATTATGATGAGTAATTCAGCATATCATCCGCTGTCAATCTTCCTGTCACAGATTAATAATGGAGAGATAGGACTTGCATTTGCAGTCGCAACTATATATATGGTTCCTCCGATACTTATCTTCCTTTATGGTGAGGAGTATCTTGTGGATGGAATAGCTTACGCAAGTAGTGTAAAGGGTTAAGGAGAAAATAAGTGAAAGAACGACTTGATAACTTACGAGATGAGATCTCAGCAGAGGAAGCCGAAGAACTGAAGATTTCTACGGGCCTGGAAAATATCGAAGAAAACGCAGATTCTAATATCGAAGAGAACATTGATGATGTAGGTCCTCAGAATGCTTTAGTTGAAGTTATCCCTAAGGATGAAATCATGGCAGAACTGGAAGCTGAAATCGATGAAGAGATAAAGCGGGAGAAGCTTCTTAAAAAAGAGAAGAAGAGAAATGCTCTGATCCTTTCTGATGCTGAGGCAGAGCTTCAGACAAAGCTGGACCGAGAGGAAATGCTTCGCCGAATCCGCTTTAGAAAAAAGACACTGAGAAGATTTGCAATCATCTTCTTTGTGGCGCTTATGGTGCTCACCTTTTTCTCCAATACCATAATGAACTATTCACTTCCTGAGGTTTCAACATCTACTGTATTTAGCGGCAAAGTATCCCAGAAGGTTCGTTGTCAGGGACCGGTCAGTGTTGGAACAGATCTTGATGTGACTGTTAGTGGAACTAGAACTGTTAAGGAGGTTCTTGTTGAGGATGGTGACGAGGTAAAAGAAGGTGATGTGATCATGACCTTTGATGAGACGGAGAACACTGAGCTTACTGAAGCTGAGAGTACATTGGAAGATCTTCAGCTGTCTTACGACAAGTCTCAGCTGAGAGAATCCAAGGATTATACCGATGATGAAGTTTCTATAGCAAATGCAAAGGATGCGGTTACAGATGCTCAGGAAGCACTTGAACAGGCAAGAGCAGATGAGCAGAGTCTTGCTGTAGCAAAGGCAGAGCGTGATCAGCTTCAGACTGCATATGACGCAAAGAATACTGAGGTTTCTGGTCTTCAAACTCAGGTGGATGCTTATTCAGCTATGGAAAACTATGATGGTGATACAGATGTTGAGGCTCTCATATCACAGCTTGCAACAGCCAAGGAAGAACTGACAACACTTGAAACTGATCTCACAGCAAAGAAGGATCTTGTTACAGAGCTTGAAGCTAAGACCACCGTGGAGGCTGCACAGGATACACTCACAGAAAAGACTCAGAATCTGGAATCTCTTCAGCGCGGCCTTACTAATAAGAAAACTGCAGACAGTCTTACTGCACAGTCAAATGCCCTCGATGACGCTGATTCTCTTAAGAAGATAGCTGAGCAGGAGGAAAAGATTGAAAAGCTGAAGGCGGCTGATGATTCCAGTGAGATAAAGGCCAACGGAACTGGTATTATTTCAGGAATTACAGCAAAGGCTGGAGACAAGATAAATGCGGATACAGCTATAGCCAATATCCAGCTTTCTGATAGTGGCTATGAAGTAAGCTGCAGTATCCCAAAGACTGACGCCATGAAGCTTAAGGTGGGAAATGAAGCCTCTATTGAAAATGTTTGGGATGACGATGTGGCGGCTGAGATCAAGAGCATCAAGGCTGATACTTCGGACCCTAACCAGAAGAGCATGGTAAAGTTTTCAGTAAAGGGAAATGTTCAAGTTGGTGAAACACTGCAGTTCGCTGTAGGTGAGAAGAGTGGTAAGTATGATACGGTTGTTCCTAACGGAGCTGTAAAAGAGGACGGTGACGGCAAGTACGTATATGTTGTAAAGGTAAAGGCAACTCCTCTTGGAAATCGTTATATAGTTAAAAAGGTTAAGGTTGAGGTTGTAGCCTCGGATACAATAAATTCTGCTATTCAGGGTGAGGTGACTGAGTACGATAATGTAGTAATAAATGCCTCAAAACTTCTTGATAATGGAGATCAGGTACGACTCTCTGACAATTAATATATGAAAAGAATCATAGTAAACAAAAGAATATTGAAAATTGCTATAGTCGTGGCTGTAGAGATACTGTTAGGGATTATTTTACTGTGCGTTCATTCACATGCTAAGGGAAGAAAGGAAGTCCTTTATAGTCAGCAGGCTGCTGCGCGCTTTAGCGTGGATAATGAAGCGTGGGCTCAGATAAGCATCTTCTATACAGAGGATATGGGGCTTGGCTCAACTGATATAAATAATATCAGAAGTGAAGTTCAAAAGAAGCTTTATGATGATTCTCTTCTTGAAAGGCCTAAGGATTCAGGTGCTTCGTCAGATGCAAGAACCTGGTACGATGCATACTCTGGTCATACCTTTGATGATGTCAGAAAAGATTCTACTTCGGTGCATGTGAATGTCTATACAGTGGGTGGCGATTTCTTTCTGATCCATAACATTCCTCTTTTAGGCGGAAGCTATCTTGATATGAATAGTACTGATGTGAATCAGATCCTAATAGATGAATATGTGGCAAATGTGCTTTTTGGAAGTAGTAATGCGGCAGGAATGAAGCTTTGGATCGGAGATGCAGTCTACACTGTTACAGGCGTTGTGGCTTGCGATGACTTTAAAGCCGCTGATGATGCTTATGGCGAGTATTATTCCGTATATGTTCCTATGGAAGCCTATTCCAAAACTCGTTCTATAGGTGCTGCCAAGAATAACAATTCTTCGGAAGACTCCAAGGGAGATGACATTTCGTCTGGAGGTAACTCTGAAGGTACTGTTGCAACTTGCTATGAGATGGTACTTCCAAATCCAATAAAGAACTATGGACTTAATACCGTTGCTGAAGCAGCTGATATAAAATTCATGACGGATGAAGAAAAGGAGGCGGCTCGCTCCTCTCTCAATTTTGGAGATAGAGAGATTATTGATAATACAGCTCGTTTTAAGGTATCTTCCCTTTATGACAGGATGAAGATGCAGGGATACGAGAGCTTGAGGACAAATGCTATAGTATACCCTTATTGGGAAAATGAAGCCCGCTTTGAAGAGGCACATCAGATTAAACTCATGCGTTTTTGTACACTACTTATTAGTGTTATGCTACTAATTCTCCTAATTTCTGCTGTGGTTATATTCATACATATTAGAAAAAAAGTTATTCACATATTTATGCAAAAAAAGTCTGGTAAGTATGGATATAATATGAATTAAAAAAGTAGTTAGAAGGAGATGGGAATATGACAGATATTATCAGATCGATCAATGAGTTTGCGTGGGAAAATAATGTATATGCAGAGTTAAAAAATAATGGATTCACACAGTTTAGATATGTACTTGATCTGGGAGAGTATAGTATTCCATTTTTAGGTGAGATGGAAGATGTGATAAAGAGTTATATTCTGAAAATAAGAGAGAAAAATGACCATTATATAAATGAATATATTGAACTAACTAAGGAGCTGGCTGAAAAACGAGGCATGGCAATTCGTTTTCTTTTTAATTATACCAATCCATTTATGGATAGAGGGGTAAGTTATGATATTATTGCTATGTATCTTCAAGTTGAAGACTGTGCTCCTTTTTATATTGGAACTAGTTATAGTGGCCTCGACATAAAGAAGGATATGCTATCGGAAGAAGAATGGGAGAAGTTTTATAATCTTTCCAAATTTGAACAACTTGAACTTATCGTTGATAGATCTATATGTTATAATGATAAGTAGTTTATTTCTTGTAAATGGGGTATACAAGAATAAAAGGCTGTGAGAAAACCTGGAGGGGTATTTATGGGTGCGTATGAGATAACTGTACTGGGGTTGGTACAGGGTATTGGGTTCAGACCGTTCGTTGCTGAATACGCAGAAAAGCATGGACTGGTCGGAAGTATAAAAAATGCAGGTGGAGCGGTAAAACTCTATATTGAATGTGATGACGTAGAGATAGGTAAACTGTGCTACCACCTAAGATATAATTGTCCTGAAGGCGGCCGCGTTGATAAAGTAGATGTGAAGCCTGTTCAGGAGGTTCTCTATGATGAGGAGACAGCTAAGATCACTAAGGAACTGAAAGAGGTTGCTGAAAAGATGGAAGCAATCGATCAGTACGAGGATGAATATCTGTACGATCGAGGATGGATGGATCCACCGAGGAAAAAAGAAAAGCCAAAGGTTGAAGAAGAGAAAAAAGTAGAGACAAAAAAGGCGGAAGATTTTAAGAGTGAGGTCGGCGCCAGTGATGAGCAGGGAAATGTCACTGAAGGCGTTGTTCTTGATGAGTACGGACGAGAACTGGACGACCGTTTTCGTATTATAAAGAGTGAAGGCTACGATGAGGGCGTTCGCTATCTTCCTACGGATATAGCTACCTGTGATGACTGTAAGAGGGAGTTGCTTGATCCGAATAACAAAAGATTTAGATATCCATTTATCAGTTGTTCTAAATGTGGTCCTAGATATTCGATAATGAAGACCGTGCCATACGATCGTGAGAATAGTACTATGGCACCATTTACTATGTGTTCTGACTGCAAGGCTGATTATGATGAACCGGGCAACAGACGCAGGTTCGATCAGAATATAGGCTGCCCAAACTGCGGCCCTAAACTGAGATACTATGAGAATAGACTCGTAGATGAGGTTCAGATGACCCAGGAGGAAATGCTGAATAAGACTGTGGAAAGTCTAAAGGCTGGTAAGATTGGCGCTATTAAGGATATCGGCGGATTTCATTTTATGTGCCTTCCTAACAGGGAGGATTCTGTGGCAAGGCTCAGAAGTTTTAAGGACTGTATCAGAAGACCTTTTGCCATAATGTTCCCAGATGTTGAAACAATAAAAAAATATTGCTATGTATCTGACAAAGAAGAAGAGGTTCTTACATCCAATGCGAGACCTATAGTTCTGCTTGCCAGAAGGGAAGATCCTGAACTAGAGGCGGATTTTGCTCCAAATGTCTTAATGGGTAGTGCGCATATAGGCGCGACTCTTCCTTTTGATCCTTTGCAGATCATACTTGCAAATGAGGTTGGCCCTCTGGTTATCACCAGCGGTAACCGCGGTGGTGAACCTATCATTACAAAGGATATGGATATGATCCAGTTCCTTCCAAGTATTGATGGAAATGATAATATTGATGATATCGATGGATTAAAAGATGGTACTGATTCATCTGAGAATATATCAGCTGTTGAGTATGCAGATGATACGATAGATGAAAAAGAAACCACATACATAGGCAAAAAAGAAGAGGTTGATGAGGATGTTGTTGATTTTATGTTAACCAACAACAGAGGCATACTTGCACCTCTGGAGGATTCTGTAGCTCAGGTGGCAAGGATTCATACAGGTAATACCAAGAGAAGAGAACTTCAGCTTGTCAGACGAGGTAGAGGATATGTTCCTGAAGCCATAGTCTTCGATGAAGATCTTCCTAAAGAAACATTTGCTGCTGGAACTGATTATCAGTCTTCCTTTGCGCTGGGCAAGAAAAATGTATGTTATCTGTCTGAGTACTACGGAAATATTACTAATTCATCTATATATGATGTCAGAGAAAAAGCAATCAATCGCCTTGAGGAACTTCTGGGGGTAAATCCTAAACGTTTCGTTGGTGATCTGAATCCTGATTATCAGTCATCCAAGGATGCAGATAATAAAGCCATGGGAACCTACATCGATGGTATCCCGCAGCGTATAGTTCGTCGCCAGCATCACGCGGCGCATGTGCTTTCGGTGGCTGCTGAGCATTCCCTTACCGGAAGACTTCTGGGAATCTCATATGATGGAACCGGATATGGTCTGGATGAAACCATCTGGGGAAGTGAGATATTCTCTTGCGTGCTAAATGATACTATAGATGAAGAGGTAGAAAAACCGGACGGTACTGTTGAAACCAGACCGAAGATCCTCAGATCAGGAGCTCTCCTTCCTGTAAAGCTTATGGGTGGAGAACAGAGTGCCCGTGATATTAAGTCTACACTTTGCGGATATATCAGGGCTGTGGAAGAGCGTCAGCTGGTAAGTCCAAATGTGGTCGAAAAGGTTCTAAGAATACTAGGCATCGATCGTGCTGACTACGGAATAGTTTCTGCCTGCCTGAGAGCCGACATAGGAATCTACTACTCGGCTTGTATGGGACGACTGTTCGATGCGGTAACAGCACTCCTAAGCCTTAAATCCAGAAATACCTATGCTGGTGAGAGCCCGATAGCCCTAGAGGATGCTGCAATGCGTTCTTTCAGGAGAAATGGAATCACACTGAAGGACATCGTTCCAAGCGAACTGCGAATGAAGGTCATTGAGCCAAAGAGTGAAGAAGAAATCTACCGAATGGATCAGTCAATCCTTATTGCAGATCTTATGGAAAAGGTTGTAAAAATTCATGATGAGATTTATGATGAGAAAGCCCGTGATTTAGCAATCGAAGATCTTGCTTTTGATTTCCATAAAGCAATCATAGATTCCACAGTTTATATAGCTGATAAAGTCTGTGGAAGAGATTATATACAGCATATAGCTCTTACGGGAGGAAGTATGTATAACCGTCTGCTCCTTGACGGAATAGGCAGCTCCCTGGAAAGACTGGGCTATAGAACATTCATTAACAGTAAAGTACCTGGTGGAGATGGAGGAATCTCCCTTGGTCAGATGTACAGTGAACTAATATAAAAAAACTACTTGACACAACTTCAGATAATATGTTAAAGTATCGGTCGATGAGCTGCCGTAGACAGCAGGTGTCTTTATAGACGTAACACCATGTAGGTTACCTGCCGAGGGGAAATCGTGATACTTAGACAATTGTCTAATATATTTTAAACGACTTTTACCTCTGTCTACTAATGTGGACAGAGGTTTTTATATGTGCAGCTTATAAAATCTATAAGGAGGTGCACAAAGTGGCAAAGATTGAGGAAAAGAAACCTATAGTGCAGGAAATCAAGGATAATCTTGATGGCGCTAAGTCAGTTGTTCTTGTTGATTACCTCGGCGTAACAGTTGAGCAGGATACAAAGCTTCGTAGAGCTACAAGAGAAGCTGGTGTTATCTACAAGGTTTACAAGAACACAATGGTTAATCTTGCTATCGAAGGTACAGAGTTCGCTGATCTCGCTAAAGACCTTGAGGGACCTACAGCAATCGCTATTTCTAAAGAGGATGCAACAGCTCCTGCTAGAGTAGTAGCAAAGTTTGCTAAGGAAGTTGATAAGGTATCTCTTAAGAGTGGTGTAGTTGAAGGAACTTACTACGATGCAGAAGGAATTAAGGTTATCGCAACTATTCCTTCAAAGGAAGAACTGCTCTCCAAGCTCCTTGGAAGCCTGCAGTCACCTATTACAAACTTCGCTCGTGTTATCAATCAGGTTGCAGAGCAGAAGTCAGCAGAGGCTTAAGTTATATAAAGCTTCAAAAATATTATTTCAATTTATTTATTAAATAAAAAATTATGGAGGATATCAAAATGACAGTAGAAGAGTTAGTAGCTGCTATAGATGAGCTCTCAGTTCTTGAGCTTAACGATCTTGTAAAGGCAGTAGAAGAGAAGTATGGTGTTTCAGCAGCAGCTGGAGTAGTAGTTGCAGCAGCAGCAGGTGATGGTGCTGGCGCAGGCGCTGACAAGGATGAGTTCGATGTAGAGCTTACAGATGTTGGTGCAGAGAAGATTAAGGTTATCAAGGTTGTTCGTGATGTAACAGGTCTTGGACTTAAGGAAGCTAAGGAAGCAGTTGAG
>R24__coassemble_291_pt1 | contig 36345 bp, 27 predicted proteins | sample R24__metabat2_high_PE_052 | metagenome-assembled genome bin R24 | reverse complement strand
GAACTGGCGAGAGAAAAGCATATCTTATAGAAAAGAACATGCCTGCGGATAAGATGCAGAAGATAATGGCTCTTGCAAAGGAAGAAAGAGATAAGGGCGTTATCGTAAATGTTTCAATAATGAAGAAGAACAAGAAGTTCCAGAAGGAGAAGATGCAGGAAGAGGGTTATACCGAATTCGTTGAATTCTTCTCAGATCGTGACTTCTAAGATGGAGGAAAAATAAATGCAGTCAAGAACCCATACATGTGGTGAGTTAAGAAAAGAAAATGTTGGCGAGAAGGTAACTATCGTCGGCTGGATGGAAAATGTAAGAGAGGTTGGTGGAAACCTTGCATTCGTAGTAATGCGTGATTTCTATGGTACAACTCAGGTAGTAGTTGAGACAGAAGAGATGATGGCTCAGATCAAGCCTATCAATAAGGAATCAACACTTAAGATCACTGGTACAGTCCGTGAGAGAAGTAGCGTGAATAACAAGATCCCTACAGGTGAGATTGAGATCGTGCCAGATTCAATCGAGGTACTTGGAAAGAACTATCACGCAGAGCTTCCATTTGAAATTAATCATTCAAGAGAGGCTGATGAGACTTTCCGTCTTAAGCATCGTTATCTGGACCTTCGTAATCCAGAGGTTAAGAACAATATCGTGATGAGATGTAACGTTGTTGCTGCTCTGAGAAGTGCTATGATCGCTCATGACTTCCTGGAGATCACAACTCCTATTCTTACAGCTTCATCACCAGAGGGTGCTAGAGATTACCTTGTTCCTGCAAGAAAGCACCCAGGTAAGTTCTATGCACTTCCACAGGCTCCACAGCAGTTTAAGCAGCTTCTTATGACAGCTGGTTTTGATAGATATTTCCAGATTGCTCCTTGCTTCAGAGATGAGGATGCACGTGGAGACCGTTCACCTGGAGAGTTCTATCAGATGGATATGGAGATGGCATTTGCATCTAAAGACGATGTATTTGAAATTATCGAGGATGTTCTTCCTCCAATCTTTGCTAAGTATGGTAAGTACAACATTGCATCAACAGCACCATTCCAGAGAATTCCATATCTCCAGGCAATGGATGAGTTCGGTACAGATAAGCCGGACCTTCGTATTGATCTTAGAGTTACAGATGTAACTGACGAGTTAGAGAATTGTGGTTTCGAGCCATTCAAGGGAAATGTTATCAAAGCTGTTCCTGTATCAGAATGCAAACTCACAAGAAAGCAGATAGATAAGATCTGTGCTGATATTGAAGTTCAGGCTGGTGCTAAGGCGTATTGGTTCAAGACTGATGAGACAGGAGCTATCGCTGGTGGAATCGCTAAATTTGTTAATGGCGATCCTGCAACAGCTGAGGCAATTACTAAGAAGCTTAATCTTGCTCCCAACACACTTGTTGTAGTTGGTGCTGGAAAGAAGACACTTGCACAGAAGATATCAGGCGTTGCAGTAAAGATGCTTGGTGCAGAGTGCGAAGGTCATATGGATAAAGAAAGATATGAGTTCTGCTGGATCGTAGACTTCCCAATGTACGAGATTGGTGAGGAGTCAGGACTTCTCGAGTTCTGCCACAACCCATTCTCTATGCCAATCGGTGGCAAGGAAATACTTGAGAAGGCAAAGAATGGAGAGGTTGATCCACTTAGCATTATGGCGGATCAGTATGACCTTGTATGTAACGGAATCGAGCTTTCATCAGGTGCTGTAAGAAATCATGATCCAGAGGTTATGGTTAAGGCGTTTGAAATGGTACGTCTCGGTGAGGATGAGGTTAAGGCTAAGTTCCCAGCTATGTACAATGCATTTACTTATGGAGCACCTCCACACGCTGGTATCGCTCCTGGTGTAGATAGAATGATCATGCTTCTTGCTGGAGAGGAGTCAATTCGTGAGATTATTGCATTCCCAATGAATAAGAATGCTCAGGATATTATGATGGATGCTCCATCAGCTGTTGAACAGTCACAGCTTGACGAGCTCCACATTGCTATCGTATCTGAAGAAGAATAAAGATAGATGCACCGATTAATTTATTGATGGGGTTAATGTATGAAAATAGGTATTACTATAGTTCTGGCAATACTTGGGTTTGTTAGTTACTTATTTCTAAATGTAGTAATAAGGCGTATGGTTGCTGGCGTCCGTAGTCGTGAGGATTACGATGAGGATGTGGACGGCAAGATGACCGATGCGGAGAAGAAGGCCTTTGAGGAATTGAAGGAGGTTGAGGCTGGAAAGCTGAAGATCGGCTTCGGAGAGGTTAAGGCTGAGTATGGCAAACGTTTCTATATTATGGCACTACTTGGCGCTGTGCTTGGAGGCTTGGCGGGATTCTTCTTTGGACTCTCAGTTGATACAGTAATATACTTTATCTTCTTTGGTGTTTTGGCAGTGATAGCTTTTATCGACATGGACACTATGGAAATACCTCCAAGTCTAAATGTTATCATTTTAGGTCTAGGGATTATCTCGATGATCCTTACACTCACAGGTGTTCAGAAGTCAGATGTAACTATCATCGACCGACTTATTGGAGCGGTGTGTGTCAGCGGATTTCTTCTAATAGTAACGATCATCATAAAAGGAGCCTTTGGTGGTGGTGATATTAAACTCATGGCTGCTGCTGGTGTACTTCTTGGATGGAAGGGTGTTCTTACAGGATTCCTGATCGGTCTTTTTATCGGAGCTGGTATAGGAATAGTTCTGATCGCAAGAAGAAAGAAAGGCGGAAGGGAACATATACCATTTGGTCCTTCACTTTGTATAGGACTTGTTGCTGCAGTACTTGGAGGACAACAGCTTCTGAATTGGTATATTGATCTTGTGAAATCAATGATGCCGAATACATATGGTGGATATTAATAGTTTACATAATATTAAAAGACACTTCCTGTTAAAGGAAGTGTCTTCTTTATTTTGCTAAGATATTTTTAAACTATTTCAAGGATGGTGTTAACCATCAGGTCGTTCTGCTTTGGATTCATAAAGCAGATACGGATATACTTGTTTGAAAGTCCACGGATGTCATCACATTTGCGGATGATGATACCTCGCTGATTGCAATGTGCTGCCACATCTGATGATGTGATATCGTCCTTCAGAAGCTTTACCAGCATGAAGTTCGCATCAGGCTTTATCAGCTTAATGGTTTTGCTGGTGGACATTGCAAGGTAAACCAGTGATCTTTCGGTATGGACTATGGACTGGGACTCTTCGATATAGTCCTGATCCTTAAACATTTCAGTGATCGCAATAGCGGTAAGAGATGCAATGTTATTCTTAGTTGTGATTCGATCGATGGTATCTTTGTAAGAAGGGTTGTTCATTACAGCGTAGGCAAATCTGAGACCAGGTACTGCAAAGAACTTTGATACGCTTCGGATTACAGCCAGATTCTCATACTCTTTTGTGAGTGGAACAGCGGTGTAATCAAGATAATCATCAATGAATTCGATATACATCTCATCAATTATGAGGAAGATGTCCTTGGCTTCACAAACCTCAGCCAGTGACTTCATGTCGGCGTGAGTAATCTTCTTAGATGTTGGGTTGTTAGGATTGGCTATTATCAGCATATCCAGATCATCTGTAAGGGCGGCTGAAAGCTTATGAACATCTAATGTGAATTCTTCTTCCTCAAGAAGATTGAAATATACCATCTCAGTATCGTAGGCGGAGAGTACATTGGCATACTCACTTGGTCCTGGAGATATTACCATGACCTTCTTTGGAGAAAGCAGTGTTGCATAAAGCTTTAGAAGGTCAGTTGAGCCATTTCCCATAATAATATTCTCCAGCGGAGCATCAACATAGGATGAAACCGCTGTTTTTAACTTTGTATAATAAATATCGGGATATTTGACTATTGTATCGATATTTTCCTTGATGGCATTCCTTACAGAATTAGGAATTCCTTTTGGATTAAGATTTGCATTGAAGAGAACAGTCTCATATTGAGCGATTCTAAGCTGAGAAGTATTCATAATACTTTTTCCTTTTAAAACAAAAACATTTTTGATATAATAAGTTGATTTATTGTTGTTATTTTTTGTTGTTTTATAACATTTATTTTACAACAGTTGAGACAAAAGTTGCAAGGGGTTTCTAACAATGAAGGCAATAGTTGAACAATATGCAAAAGGTCAGTTTAAGGTTGACCGACCTTTGGTTTATATCTCAGAAAATGAATTCAGCATTAATATTGAGGCAGGAACCATTTATGAGGGTCAGTTCCAGGTTGAAAGCCAGAATGACTATCCTATAAAGGGAATGGTTTATGATAGCCGTTATGTACTTCGCTTTGAGGATCACAGCTTTATAAGCAGGAACTTCACAGTGAAGTATTCTTTTGACGCTACTTGCCTTGAGGCTGGACAGAATTTCCGAGGACATATAAATGTTATCACAGACGGCGGTGAGTTTAGGCTCCCATATGACATATCTATTGTTCAGCCTTGTGTTAAGCATCACGATGAGAAGATCGATGACCTCTTTAAATTTGCCTCCCTTGCAGAAAGAAACTGGAATGATGCAGCTCGTCTCTTTGTAAATGATGATTTTAGAAGAACATTTATCGATAAGGAGATCATCCTTAAGAAGACCTATGAAAGTCTTCTGGAAAGCCGTTCTGTTAATCAGGCTATGGAGGAGTTCCTTGTTCTTGTATCTAAGAAGAGAACTGTTACTCTTTCTGTGCCAAAGGCAAAGATTGATATTGCTATGCCAACTGAGACAGAGAGTATCAGTATAGATATTTCAAAAAATACCTGGGGTTATACATTTTCTGAGATCCGAAGTGATTCAGAATTTATTATCCCTTCAAAGAAGACAATTTCTGCAAAGGATTTCAATGGAAACACTTGTTCTCTGAAGGTTTTCATTTCTCCTGAGCACGTACCAGAGGGTGAAAACTCTGGAAAGCTTATTATCGAGAATATTTATCAGAGAATAGAGGTGGATATCCATCTTGCTAAGCCGCTGACAGCTCGTCCAAATCAGGACATTCGTCGACGCAACAGAGATTATAAGAGAAGCAGAACTATGCTTACCAGAACATACCTGGATTTCCGTATGGATCGTATGACACTGGATGAGTATATATCTAAGAACCTTGAAGCTCTAAGAACTTTAAATGAGATCGAGCCGGAAGAGGATATGTATAGACTTGCTATCATGCATATGAATATCCTTGCTGGTGAGTATTCAAAGGTTGAGCAGGAGTTCCTTCGTATCGAGGCTGATGTAGATAAGGAGAGCATGGGCAAGATGCAGCTTTGCTACTACAATTATCTGAGAGCTATGATGCTGAAGGATGATGAGGTTACTGAGAAGACTGCGCACTTAATAAGAAGAAACTACCGCACACAGGAGCCAAAGATGTTCTACTTCTGGCTGCTTCTGTTTGTGGATGCTACATATAATGAGGACAAGTCAGCCCTTTATCGTGAACTGTCACAGATGTTTGAAGAGGGAGAGAACAGTCCTATCATTTATTTTGAGATGTGTAATCTCTTTAATTCAAACCCAATGTTGCTTAAGAAGCTTACCGAGCTGGAGATCATTTCAATCAAATGGGGTCTCCGCCATAAGTTCATTTCGGACGAGGTTCTTCTTGAGTTCGTTAAGCTGGCTGGAAAGAACAAAGAGTTTAACAAGCAGATATTCGATGTCCTGAAAGAAATCTATGATAAGAACGAGATGGAACTCAGAGCTGAACGTCGAAGGGTGCTTGAAGAGAGAGGCGTTGAGGATAGCGAACTCTATGATTCAATGCCTGTTACTATGACAACTAAGTCACACCTTACATCTATACACGAGTATGACGATGAGTCCTTGGAGGATATGTCATTTGAGTTTGGAAAGTATGGCGATTCAGAGCTTGGAAGCGTTGATTATGATACGGACGACGATGACGATGATCTGGAAGATTTCTTCGTAAATGGAGAATCTGATTATTCCGATGACGAAGACGAAGATGATGACGATGAAGAATTAGATGAGGAATCAGAAGATAACTCTTCTGATGATATTGCTGATATCAGTTCTACTGACAGCAAGATAGATGCAGCAATCCGTGCGGATGCAGCTGAGAAGCTGACTCGTAGAGAGAACGAGAATCTGGAGGTTCTGTCCAGTATCTGCTCTATGCTTATTTCTGCAAATATGCTGGATCATAAGTACCATCGTTTCTACAAGGCTGCTGTACTTAAGAGTCTTAAGTTTATCGGTCTTAATGAGTGCTACATCAGAAGTATGAATCGTGACAAGTATGACCTGATCCCTACTTCGGTTCTTATGTACCTCAATTATAAGAATACACTTACTGAGGATGAGCTTGCATATCTGTATGCAAATGTTATCTTCAATAAGTCAGAGCATATGAAGATATATCATGAGTATGCTCCAACTATGGAAGACTTCATGGAGAATATGATCATCAGAGGTAAGGTAAATGATGATCTGACAGTTATATATGATGAGTTCCTGGAGCCAGAGAATGTAAGTTCTCTTTATGCAGGTAAACTTATAAATATCATTTTCCGTCGTAAGATAGTTTGTAACAACAAAAATGTGGCTGCAGTAATCGTGAGTCACGAGGAGCTGCAGGCAGTTCAGAGAATTCCTCTTGTGAATGGTGAGGCTTATGTGGAGATTCTTTCCGATAATGCTTCGATCATATTCGAGGATAAGAATGGAAACCGCTATGCAGGTTCTATTCCATATCATTTTGAAAGAATTGTTGATGAGAAGGCTTATATGCCAATCTGCCGCGAATATAGTCCTCGCGACTACCGAGTGCTTCTCTTCAACTATGAGAGTATAGGTCAGTTTACTTATAAGAATGCTAAGGAAGTAAATGCGGCCAGAGAGATCATCCAGTGTGATGAAGTATCCTATGATTACAAGCAGCAGGCTTGTCTCAATATCATAGAGTACTATCATGAGAACCTGGATACAGATGTTCTTATAAAATATTTGAGTAAGCTTGATATTGAGTTCCTGTCACATGCAAATGCAAGAACAGTTATTACATATCTTATTGATATGAACATGTTCGACAAAGCATTCCAGGCAGTTAAACTCTATGGATTTAACGAGCTGGATGTAAACGAGCTTTATCGTCTGGCTGATTACGGTGTTACTGATTCAGAAGGCTTCCTGAACGAAGACCTGATGTCAATCTGTATAAACCTTTATAAGACAGGTACAGTCAATTCAAATATCCTGGGTTACCTTGTATCAAACTTCAAGGGAAGTATTGAAGAACTTGCAGATCTCTTCAAGCTTTCAAAGGATAGGGTGGCAGACGTTGGACCACTTGCTGAGAATACTCTGGCACAGATGATGTTCTCAGATACATATATCGAATATATATATGATGTATTCCTTACATATTATAGTGGAAGAAGCAGAGGACTGGTTGTAAAGGCATTCGCAAGACTGTCGGCACATAACTATCTCGTCAGAGATGATCAGGTTCCAAGCTTTATCTTTGATGCGTTGTTCCAGGAGGTTGTGAAGGGTAACATAGATGATGAGATATCCATTATGTCCCTGCTGCTATACTTCAGTAAGCTGGAGCGTTTCACTGATATTCAGAGAAACTGGATAGTTGATAATGTAGAGAAATTCGTGGATGCTGGTAAGATACTTCCGTTCTTCAAGAACTTTGCATCATTTATCAGACTTCCGCAGGATATATTCCTTAAGACTTATCTTATCTACAAGTCGGATAAGCAGCGTCAGGTATATGTTAAGTACAGTTTTGACACTGGAACAAGAAGTAAACAGAAGACTGAACGACGCCGACTTGAAGAAGTTGTCAGCGGAGTATACGTGCTTGAGTTCGTAGTATTCCACGGCGAGAGACTGGTTTACTCTATTGAAGATGATCCTAACGGGAATGCTAAGATCGTCGAGAGTGAGGTTCTGAAGAAGAGGTCCTTCTCAGGAAAGAGTCTCAGTCGTTTCGAAAGGATCAACTCTATGCTGGTTAAGCAGGAAATGCGTAAGGATAAGGAACTTCTTGAGGATCTGGATGTTTACATCAATACAGTTCACCTCTTTGAAGAAACTCTGAAGATTTTGTAAGAAAGGTAGATAGACATGGCAGATGTTTTTTACATAGGAATGGATCTGTGTTCAGATTTCACACAGCTATCCTTCTATAATGACATCAAGCGTGAGCCTGAGTCAGTCAGCCAATTGAATAATAAAGATACCTATCTGATGCCAAACATCCTTTTCTATAGTACCGATACTGAACATTGGTACGTAGGCGGCGAGGCATCTGAGGCGCGTTTCAATGAAAATGGAACAGTCGTCGATGGCATTTTCGAAAATATCAGAAATGATGGCAAGCTGGAAATTGCTGGTAAGGAATATTCCTATCAGGAGCTTTTCATGATGATGGTGAAGCTTCATATAGATTCCTTCCTGTATCGATATGAGGCGGCGGAAATCAAAAAGCTTGTTATTTCTGTGGAGACCTATGATCCGGAGATATTTAATCTCCTTAGTGGTCTTTATCAGGAAATGGGTATAGACCAGGAGTGTATCGAGATAACTTCCCATCTGGACAGCGGTCTCTATTACATATTCAATCAGCCTACAGAACTGTGGAACAACAGCGTGGCACTCTATGATTATAGTGCAGATGGTCTGAATTACTACCGCATCGATATTGGTAGAAATAAGGAACCTAAGGTGATAAATGTTATCCATGAGGATTACACTCAGCAGATGTCACTTTCTAAGTTCGGAAATGATACATATCAGATGGATATGGATTTCGCAAAGATAGCAGAGTATGAAGGCAAGAAGGCCTACATCTCAGCGGTTTTCCTGACAGGCGTCGGCTTCTCTAATAAGTGGATGAAGAAGTCAACCAACGTGCTTTGTCAGGGAAGACGAGTCTTTGTTGGTCAGAATATTTATACAAAGGGTGCCTGCTACCGTGCAGTGGGTGGCGAGTATCGCGGCTTCTATGATGAGTTCTTCGTGGAGACCAAGGAGAATGTGCTCTCCGATATTGGAATCTCTCTTGGAGATGAAGCAGATACATTTGTCCCTATAATCACAGGCGGAAAGCAGTGGTACAATACACACGGAAAGATAAATGTTATCTTAGATGATACAGATGTGATCGCAATTGTCTACAAGGATCACAGAACAGGCGAAGAAAAACGTGAGACTGTGAGGATCCACGGACTTCCAAAGCGTCCTAACAAGACTACTAAGGTGAGTCTTGAGGTTGAGTTTGACAGTCCTAGTGAGGGAGCGGTCATAGTCCGTGACCTTGGATTCGGCAAGCTGTATCCAACTACCAACAAAATATATAGAAAGGAGTTTACTATCTAATGGCACAGTTAATTCTATGTTCTTCGAAGATTGCAGAGACTCCTTTTACATTTCTCAATACAAAGGTTGAGATATATACATATGAGGAGCTTTGCTTCTATATTTATAACAACACGGTGTTGATAAGTAAGTCGGCCCTTTCTGATAAGCTCTTTGAGTGGATCAGAACAGAGCTTGGCATGGAAGATCTGGCAGACAGACTTGTGGGACTTACCAATAAGACTGCATATGCCCAGGATATACTGATTGAGATCCTCAGTGCTGGAAATTACTACACTGTTGAGGAAATCAAGGACTATACCGAAGCTTGGCACAAGTATCGCAAGCTGGATAAACTCCAGAAGGCAAAGCTTAAGGCTGATGGATACCTCGCTTATAGAAGGTACATCAAGGCGGCTACATTTTACGATGATATAATCCAGATCACAGATGATAAGACAGATCCTGTATTCCTTGGAAACATATATCATAACCGTGCGGTTGCTGCAGCTAACAATATGGATCTTGAGGAAGCTAAGACCTTCTTTATGAAGGCGTATGAGCTGAATGATAACCCTGATTCACTTAAGAGTTACTTCTATATTGTAGCAATTACAGGTGATACCTCATCGCTTCGTAATGAGATACGAAATATGGGTCTCCCAGATGAGTATCTTGAAGAGATTATGACAGAAATCGGTGAGTCAAAGGATGACGTTCGTGAGATGACGATCTTCGCCATGCTTCAGCGTGCGGCATACAACAAGATGAATAAAGATATGACCGATTATGATAAGCGAATGGATATCATTCTTAGTGAACTGAAGGATGACTTCAGGGAACAGGCAATATAATAAAGATCAAGATTAAATAATCTTGTTAAATTAAATTCTTGGAGGAAAAAATGAGTAAGGAACTGGAGAAAAATTACAGCCCTGAACAGATAGAGGGCAGATTATATAGGAAGTGGTTGGATAATGGTTACTTCCATGCTGACGTTGATCGCAGCAAGAAGCCATTTACCATCGTTATGCCACCTCCAAATATCACAGGTCAGCTCCACATGGGACATGCACTTGATAATACAATGCAGGATATTCTTATCCGTATGAAGAGAATGCAGGGCTATAATGCTCTGTGGCAGCCTGGTACTGACCACGCAGCTATTGCTACTGAGGTTAAGATCATTGCAGCTCTTAAGGAGCAGGGTATTGATAAAGAGGACCTTGGACGTGAAGGCTTCCTTGAGAAAGCCTGGGAGTGGCGTGAAGAGTACGGCGGACGTATCGTAAACCAGCTGAAGAGACTTGGTTCTTCTGCAGACTGGGACCGCGAGCGTTTCACAATGGATGAAGGCAACAACAAGGCAGTTAATACAGTTTTCAAGAAGCTCTATGATAAGGGCTGGATATATAAAGGTTCTCGTATAGTTAACTGGTGCCCTGTTTGTCAGACTTCTATATCTGATGCAGAGGTTATTCATGAAGAGCAGGAAGGCCATTTCTGGCACATCAATTATCCTGTAGTAGGAGAAGAGGGTAGATTTGTAGAGATTGCTACAACTCGTCCTGAGACTCTTCTCGGTGATACAGCTGTTGCTGTTAACCCTGATGATGAAAGATATGCTGATATTGTTGGAAAGACTCTTCTTCTTCCACTTGTTAACAGAGAGATTCCTGTTGTTGCAGATTCATATGTAGATAAGGAGTTTGGAACAGGTTGCGTTAAGATTACACCTGCTCACGACCCTAACGACTTTGAGGTTGGAAAGCGTCATGACCTTGAAGAGATAAATATTATGAATGACGATGCTACTATTAAGTGCCCTGGCACAAGATATGATGGCATGGATAGATATGAGGCACGTAAGGCTGTTCTTGAGGATCTTGAGAAGGCAGGTCTTATGGTAAAGGTTGTTCCTCATACTCACATGGTAGGTACTCACGACAGATGTGGTACAACAGTTGAGCCTCTTGTAAAGCCTCAGTGGTTTGTAAAGATGAGCGATATGGCTGCTCGTGCCCGTAAGGTTGTTGAGACTGGTGAAGTAAAGCTTGTTCCTGAAAGAATGAACAAGATCTACTATAACTGGATTGATAATATGCGTGACTGGTGTATATCAAGACAGCTTTGGTGGGGACATAGAATTCCTGCATGGTATTGTCAGGATTGTGGTGAGACTATCGTAGAGATGGAAGCACCATGTGAATGTCCAAAATGTAAGAGTAAGAATCTTCAGCAGGATCCAGATACACTTGATACATGGTTCTCATCAGCGCTCTGGCCATTCTCAACAGTTGGCTGGCCTGATACAGAGTCTGAGGATTATAAGTATTTCTTCCCAACAGACGTACTTGTAACTGGTTACGACATCATATTCTTCTGGGTAATCAGAATGATCTTCTCATCACTCGAGCAGACTGATAAGATCCCATTCCACACAGTTCTTTTCCATGGACTTGTAAGGGATGAACAGGGACGTAAGATGAGTAAGTCTCTGGGAAATGGTATCGACCCACTGGAGATTATCGATCAGTACGGTGCAGACGCTCTTAGATTTATGCTTATTACAGGAAATGCTCCTGGTAATGATATGAGATTCATCTGGGATAGACTTACAGCAAGCCGTAACTTTGCTAATAAGATATGGAATGCTTCAAGATTTATCATGATGAATATGGATTCTGCTAAAGAAGCTGGAATCACAGATGAGGCAATTAATGCAGTTACCCTTGATGACCTTACTATGGCAGATAAGTGGATAGTTGCAAAGGCTAACCAGCTGGTACGTGACGTTACAGACAACATGGAGAAGTTCGAACTTGGTGTTGCTGCTGATAAGATCCATGACTTCCTGTGGGATGAGTTCTGTGACTGGTACATCGAGATGGTTAAGCCAAGACTTTGGGATGATAATGACACAACAAAGGCTGCAGCTCTTTGGACACTCCGCGAGGTTCTTTCAATCGGTCTTAAGTTACTTCATCCTTATATGCCATTTGTTACTGAAGAGATTTACTGTACACTTACAGGCGATGAGTCTATCATGATAGCTCCATGGCCAGTAGCTGACGAAGCTCGTGACTTTGAGACGGAAGCTAAGAATGTTGATATAATCAAGGATGCGGTTCGTGGAATCAGAACAGTAAGAACAGATATGAATGTACCACCTTCAAGAAAGGCTGCTGTATATGTAGTATCAGATAAGGAAGATATCCGTAAGGTATTTGATGACAGTTCGGCATTCTTTGGAACTCTTGGCTATGCCAGCGAGGTAAAGGTACAGGCTGATAAGACTGGAATCGCCGATGATGCAGTATCTGCAGTTATTCATAACGCTGTAATCTATATTCCATTTGCAGATCTTGTAGATGTTGATAAGGAACTTGAGAGACTTAATAAGGAAAAAGAACGTCTTGAAGGTGAGATTAAGCGTGGAGAGGGAATGCTCTCAAATCCTAACTTTGTAAATAAGGCTCCTGAAGCTAAGGTAAATGCTGAGAAGGAGAAGCTTGCTAAGTATAAGGAAACTTATGCTCAGGTACTTGAACGTATTGACTCACTGAAATAATAGGGGCGCGAACTGATATTTGTCCCTGTTTTAACGCAAGATAGGAAATGATATGAACAACGGAAATAAGTTAAAAAGAAGAGTGCAGTTGATCATACTTCTGCCGATTGTTTTGGCGCTTGGTCTGCTGGGAGCTACCATATATATAAATGGTATAAGCTCTCAGATGGGCGTTATTGCGGTGGCTCTTCTTATACTGTTTATTGTCGCTATTCTTATTATGTACTTTACACTGCTTCCAGAGCTTAGTTCAGTATTGGTGGATTATTCTCTGGAACAGGGAAAGATACAGAAGGAGCTTCTTCATGAATTGGAGATTCCTTATGCAATCCTTGATACGGATGGTCACATTATGTGGGCTAACAACATGTTTCATGACACCATAGGAGTTGCACATAATAAACGTATTAAGAAGCCGGTAGATTCTTATTTTTCAGAACTGCTTCCAGAGATAATTGATGGCTCTGAGTCCGTAGATATAAATGTGGATTACAATGACAGAAAGTACAAGGCTTCTATCAAACGTATCGACATGTCTAAGGTTTTCGAAGAGGATAAGGATGAGGATAAAGGTGATGATATAGTTCTGGCTCTCTATCTTTTTGATGAGACAAATCTTCGTAAGTTGGAGCAGGAGACTATAGATCAGAAGCTTTATGCAGGACTTCTATATCTGGATAACTACGATGAGGTAATGGATAATCTTGAGGATGTAAAGCACAGTATCCTTACAGCTCTTGTTGAGCGAAAGATTAATATGTACCTTTCTAATATCGATGCGATAGTAAAGCATATTGAGAATGATAAGTACTTCTTTGTATTTAAGCAGAAGTATATGCAGACTCTGAGAAATGACCGTTTCTCAATCCTTGATGATGTTAAAAACATTAACGTGGGAAATGATATCGCCATGACTCTCAGTATCGGAATCGGCGCTGATCTTGATTCTGATAACAATGGTTACATGAGTGCCTATGAGAATGCCAGAACCGCTATCGGTATGGCTATGGGACGTGGTGGTGACCAGGCAGCAGTTAAGCTGGGAGAGCAGGTAACTTACTACGGTGGTAAGAGTGCAGGAACTGAGAAAACAACTCGAGTTAAGGCGAGAGTTAAGGCTCAGGCCTTTGAAGAACTTCTTCTTGCAAAGGAAAAAGTTATTATCATGGCTCATAAGAGACCAGATGCAGATGCATTTGGATCCGCAGTAGGTATATTCAGACTTGTATCAGCTATGAATAAGAAGGCATATATTGTTCTGAATGAAGTGACAGATGCCATCAGGCCTCTGGTAAGCTCATTTAAGGCTGCCAATATGTATGATGGTGTATTTCTTACTAGCACTGAGGCTGTTGCTCAGGTAGACCAGAATACAGTAGTTGTTGTATGTGATGTTAACAGACCAAGTATGACAGAATGTGAAGAACTTCTTACTCTTGTTCCAACAGTAGTTGTATTTGATCATCATAGACAGACCAACGAAGCAATTAAGGGTGCAACCCTTTCATATATCGAACCATTTGCATCTTCTGCCTGCGAGATGATAGCAGAGATGTACCAGTATATGTCTAAGTCTCCAAAGCTAAAGAGTCAGGAGGCTGATGCGATGTATGCAGGTATCCTTATCGATACTGATAACTTCCTTAACAAAACCGGTGTGAGAACATTTGAAGCCGCATCCTTCCTAAGGAAAAATGGAGCCGATGTTGTCAGGGTTCGAAAGATGTTCCGTAGTTCTATGACAGAACTTAAGGAGAGAGCACAGGGTATCAGTAATGCGGAGATATTCATGGGTCATTTTGCTCTTTCTTATGTTGATGCTGATGAAAGCTCAAAGGAGGCTCCAACTGTACCTGTTGCTAAGGCTGCAAATGAGCTTCTTAACGTTGAGAATATTGATGCGTCATTTGTCGTTACAGTGGCAGAGAACGGAATACTCTATGTATCAGCTAGATCTATAGGTGATATAAATGTTCAGATAATAATGGAAAGATTTAACGGCGGTGGTCATGCTAATATAGCGGGAGCTCAGCTTGAGGGTAAGACGAAGGAAGAGTTCTTCGATGAACTTAAGTCTGTACTTAAGGAAATGACTGCGGCTGGAGAGATATAAAGTCTCCAATGTGTATTACTATATAGGAGGAAATTATGAAAGTTATATTAACACAGGATGTTAAATCCCTTGGAAAGAAGGGTGAGATAGTAGAAGTAAATCAGGGATATGCACGTAACTTTGTGCTCCCAAAGAAGCTTGGCGTTGAGGCTACCCCAGAAAATCTCAACAATCTTAAGCTTAAGAATCAGAATGATGAAAAGATTGCAGCTGAAAATCTTGCAGCAGCACAGAAGCTGGCAGCTGACCTTAAGGATAAGAAGGTTGTAGCCAGTGTTAAGGTTGGAGATAATGGCAAGGTATTTGGTTCTGTATCAACAAAGGAGATTGCAGAACTGATAAAGGCTCAGCTTGGAATCGATGTAGATAAGAAGAAGATAGTTATGGCAGATGCTGTAAAGGCTCTGGGAGGTTATACAGTTGGTCTTAAGCTTCACCCACAGGTGACTGCTGAGATCCTTCTTGACGTAGTAGAGAAGAAATAATATGGCTGAAGAAAATATTATTAAAAAGATTCCGCCTCATGATAGTGACGCGGAGAAGAGTGTCATCAGCTCCATGCTGACTGACAAGGATGCAATATCTGAAGTAAGTGCCATACTGCTAAATGAGGATTTCTACAATCCACAGTATGGTCTCATTTTTGATGCAATCGTAAAGCTTTATAATGAAGGCCGTCCTGTAGATGATGTAGTGCTGGGAGATAAGCTTAGAGAGATGGGAGCACCAGAATCTGTAAGCAACCTGGGCTTCCTGGGTGAGATTCTTGCCAGCAATGCAACTGCGGCATTTGCTCTTGATTATGCCAATATCGTAAAGGACAAGGCTTATCTTAGAAAGCTTATTAAGTTTTCTGACAGAGTTACAGCTAACGCTTATGAAGCCAGAGATAGCGTAGATGCCATCATGGATAAGGCGGAAGCTGACATATTCAGTCTGATGCAGCAGAAGAGCAGTTCTGGTGAGCAGAAGAATATGGAAGAGCTGGTGTCAAATGTTATCATAGAGATTGAACAGGCTACAAGAAAGAAGGGTGAGATAAATGGTCTTCGTACGGGATTTAAGAACCTGGACTACATGCTGACTGGTCTTCATGGTGGTGAGCTTATAATCATCGCTGCTCGACCTGGTATGGGTAAGACCGCATTTGTCCTTAATATTGCCCACCATATAGCAATACGTGAGAAGACTGGTGTTGCTATCTTTAACTTGGAGATGACCGCTGAACAGCTGGTTACAAGACTTATGGCTGTAGACTCTATGGTTGAGTCTGGCCATATGAAGACGGGTGATATCAGTGACTCTGAGTGGGGAAAACTCCTTGAATCAACCCAGAATCTGAATACAGCTCCACTTTATATAGATGATAATTCTTCTATTACCATAGCAGAGCTTAGAACAAAGTGTAGAAAACTGAAGCAGACCAAGAATATTGGTCTTATAGTTATCGACTATTTGCAGCTGATGAATTCTACGGGAAAGGTTGAGTCGCGTCAGCTCTTCATTGCCGAGGTATCTCGTGCCCTCAAGAGTCTGGCTAAGGAATTAAATGTACCTATTATAGCTCTTTCACAGTTGAACAGAGCTGTTGATACAAGACAGGATCACCGCCCTACGCTTGCCGACCTTCGTGAGTCGGGAGCCATAGAGCAGGATGCCGATGTCGTAATGTTTATTTATAGAGATGATGAGTACAATAAAGAATCAGAAAAGCCTGGTGTAGCTGAGATCATCGTCGCTAAGCAGCGTAACGGTTCAACTGGTACAGCTGAGCTTGCATGGATTGGTAAATACACCAAGTTTGCAAATATCAGTTATGAAGCTGCATCAGCTTCTTCAGGAGCTGCTCATCAGTCATAGCGTAAAGATTATCAATAACCCAGATGTGCATCTCCTTCGCACGTTGTTTAAAGAAGGAGGAACCACTGGAGGTAGCATCGCAAGGGAGTGCCATAACAAGTGCCTTCCTTGCGTATTTTCCGCCAAAACGGTGGGTTACTGTCTCAAGCTCGTGCAATGAGTTGCTGGTGGCTTTACCGCTCTTGCAGGAAATGAAGATCGGTACACAGGCCTGCATTAGTATAACATCGATCTCATTTATTGTATCGTAGCTTGCATTCATATATTTCTCATAGTTTGAAGCAAACTCTCTTTTTTCTTCTTCGTCTTTATCCCCGTTCCAGTCAATCATAGCGCCGATTATCTCATCGGTGAAGATATCAGGTCTTCGGGAAGCTACTTCATATACGTGTAGCTCGAGTATATTTCCGGTTTTTGTAACGATATGACGTATAGCGTCGGTCTTAAAACTAAAACGGATACGCTTATTATCTTCGTGATAGTCTCTGAGCATTCCTTTAGAATTTAATTTATAGAAAAGAATTGCTGAATCTCTAAGCTGAGATTTTGGGAGAGAGAAGTGACCATATTCATCGCCAGGATTGGCTTTGATCACATCCTCGATAATAGAACAGTAGGAATTCCATTTGTGCTGGAGACCGCGAGCTATATCCCATATAGTTCGGATATCTTCTTTAAATGTATCTGTGAAGTTCCAGGTTGAAAAGCTTCCTGTCTGACGCGTAAGGGTTCCACCGTGAAGGATTATATTCTCCTTTACAGTAATGGACAGGTTGTCTCGATGCTGAGTTGGAACTGCCCCTGGAACCATATTTACTTCGATTCCTGTGTATGGATCGATTCGAAGCGTTTTGAGCTTTTTGGTGGCGCTTAGATAGCCGAATGCGATGAGTATCATTTCACCGCCACCGGTAAGTTCGTAGAATGCCTCTGGATATCTGTCAGAAACGTCCTCCAAAGCCTTGATGCATTCTTCTAGGTTGTCTCTAGGAACTTCGATGAATTCAAGCTTTGTCTTTGGTGACTTAAGCTCGGCAAAATCCTTGAGACTGTCAATCTTTCTGGTAAGCATTGTAGATTTGTGTCCCAGATAAACCACACGTTCCGGTTTATACTGGAGTAGACACATAACATTTTCCAGTGCCTCATCCGAGAAAAACTCTACATAAATATCTCCCATAAGTTAACCCCCCATAAATAAATCTACTATATGTAAGTTGATCTAGGTCCATGCGCCATCTACGGTGATGATTTGCCCCGTCATCTCACCTGGCATCTCCAGAACCTTTAATACTGCTTCAGCGGCAATTTCTGGTGTCATAATATTTCCTGTTGGAATCTCTTCCCTAAGTGCTTCGATATCCTCATCAGAAAGATGGCCGTTCATATCGGTATCAACCATTCCAAATGCAACTGCATTTACCTGGATTCCCGAAGGAGCCAGCTCCTTGGCCAAAGCTTTGGTGAAAGAGTTAACAGCTCCCTTGGATGCACTGTATATTGTCTCGCAGGAAGCGCCTACATTTCCCCATACTGAGGATATATTGATTATCTTTCCTGAATGACTCTTAATCATACCTGGCAGAATAGCTTTGCAATAATAAAAAATAGAGGAAAGATTCGTAGAAATGGTATCGTCCCACATTTCTTCAGTCATATCGATGAGAGGACCGGTGTAAGAGACTGCGGCGTTATTGATGATAACGTCAACGGGTCCTATATCGTTAATGACTTTTTCAGCGTCAGCTATAGAGCTAACTGAACCGCTGGCAATTGAGACAATGATTTCTGGGTCTATTTCCCCTATCTCTGCTCTGATCTCTTCGAGCTTTTGGATTGAATTCCTGCAGGTCAGATACATATGTTTATATTTGTGAGTTCTTGCTGCGCCCAGCGCTATGGCTCTGCCGATGCCGCGGGACGCTCCGGTGATGATTATCTTCATATTTTATCCTTATATTTGCCGCGTGTTTATAGTAACTATTACTACTTCTATTTTAGCATATAATCTTGAAATAGAAACCTCTTTTTGCTATACTTAGCCATTGAAAATGACTAAAAAAGTTTAACCTGTATATAAGGTATAAAGGAGGAAAATATATGGCTAAGCGTAAGAAAAAGCAAACCGCTGTCGGTCTGTTTTTCTCATTTTTTCTTAAAGCCATTGTTATAATACTTGGACTTGTTATCCTTGCTATGAGTGCATTTCTGATAAAGGCTGTTATTTCTACTAAACAGTCAGAATCTGATGAAATCTCAGAAGGCGATGCTTTCGAGGATGATCAGAATGACGAATTACTCACTGCTGAGGCGACTTCGGATGATGCTGTCCTTTTCGAGGATGATGCAGCTGGTGGAGAAGCAGCAGCGGTAATAAAGTCAGAAATAGCTATGGATGCTTCTATAGTTGTGCTAAATGCAACAGAAACAGCAGGACTTGCGGCAGCGTGGAGAGATAAGCTTACCGAGGCTGGTTTTACCAATCTTCAGACTGGTAATTATACAGGTGGTACATTAGAAACATCTAAGATCGTAATGCTCTCAGAGGAGTTATCTGCTGATACTATCCAGGGTCTTGTGACAAATGCTACTTTTGAGGTTGGAACTTCGGAAGATGTGCCATGTGACGTATCCAGTGAAGGCGTAGTGGCATACGTAATAATTGGAGGAAGTGACAATATATTAGCCCAGTAATGTAAAAAATGACCAAATAACCACTATATATAGTAATTTTGTTAATAGTTTTGTAATATATTTGGTGATTTTCTAACAAAATAACTAAAGAAATGTCGCGAAAAAAACTTGTATTTTTGTTAAAAAGTGATAGAAATACTAAATCAATATGCAATATTAACAAAAGTTTTCAAAATTCTTTATGCAACAAATACATAGTTTAATAAAATGAAACGCGGTATTATATATGAAGTTTGAAATTAAACGTAAATTGTAAAAGCTATTTAGGAGGATAATTAAAATGGCAGGATTACAGTTAAAGAACATCTACAAGATTTACCCAAATGGCTTCAACGCTGTTAAGGACTTCAACCTTGACATCGAAGATAAGGAATTCATCATCTTCGTAGGTCCTTCAGGTTGTGGTAAATCAACAACACTTAGAATGATCGCTGGACTTGAGGATATCAGCTCCGGTGAGCTCTGGATCGGCGACAAGCTTTGTAACGATGTAGAGCCTAAGGACAGAGATATCGCGATGGTTTTCCAGAACTATGCTCTGTATCCACATATGTCAGTTTATGATAACATGGCATTTGGACTTAAGCTTAGAAAGGTTCCAAAGGAGAAGATCGACAAGCAGGTTCATGAAGCTGCTAAGATCCTTGAAATCGAGCACCTTCTTGATCGTAAGCCAAAGGCTCTTTCAGGAGGTCAGAGACAGAGAGTTGCCATGGGACGTGCTATCGTCCGTGAGCCAAAGGTATTCCTTATGGATGAGCCTCTTTCAAACCTCGATGCTAAGCTCCGTGTTCAGATGCGTGTAGAGATCTCTAAACTTCATCAGAGACTTCAGACAACAATTATCTACGTTACACATGACCAGACAGAGGCTATGACTCTTGGTACTCGTATCGTAGTTATGAAGGATGGTATCATCCAGCAGGTTGATACACCTCAGAATCTTTATGATCATCCATGCAACCTCTTCGTTGCTGGTTTCATGGGTATGCCACCTATGAACTTCATCGACTGCAAGGTTGTTAAGTCAGGAGCTGACGTACTTCTTATGTTCGGTTCACACTCAATCAAGGTTCCAGAAGCTAAGGCTAACAAGCTTATCGCTGGTGGATTCATTGATAAGGACGTTGTTCTTGGTATCCGTCCAGAGGATATTCATGATGAGCAGCTCTTCATCGAGTCATCACCTGAGTCAGTTATTGATGCTCGTATCAATATCTACGAAATGCTCGGTGCTGAAGTTTATCTGTACTTCACAATTGATCAGTTCGATATCACAGCTAGAGTTAATGCTCGTACAACAGCTAGACCTGGCGATACAGTACAGTTCGCATTTGACCTTTCAAAGATTCATATCTTCGATAAGGAATCAGAGGAGATCATTGTAAACTAGTCATCGATTTGCGTAGCTAATCGACGACAGTGTCGTAAACTTTGAATCATTGAGGAAATGTAGAAAATTCTACATTTCCTCTTTTTTATGTGCTCGAATTTTGGTATAATGACTCTGTGCGTGAATAGATACTTTTTTTATGCATTATTTGTTTAAAATAATTCAGGGGTTATAAAGAGAACAGGAGTGAGAAAATGATTTCAAATCAGATTTTACAAGAAACACTTGAAGGGATTCAGGCTATAACAAAAGTCGATCTCATAGTAATGGATGTTGAGGGTAGACTCCTCGCAAAAACTGTTGAAGATGGTCCTCTTGATTATGAAGATGCTGTAATTGCATTTGCAGAGTCACAGGCAGAGAGCCAGAGTCTTCTGGGGTATCAGTTTTTTAAGGTAATGGATGATAAGCAGCTTGAGTATATTATCCTCGCAAAGGGTGATTCAGATAGTACCTACATGGTAGGTAAGATGGCATCCTTCCAGATACAGAGTCTTCTGGTAGCTTATAAGGAGAGATCTGATAAAGATAACTTTATTAAGAACCTGCTGCTTGATAATCTGCTGCTTGTTGATATTTATAACAGAGCAAAGAAACTGCACATTGATACAGATGTAAAGAGATGTGTATTCATTATAGAGACAAAGTCCGAGAAGGACAACAATGCTCTTGAAACAGTAAGAAATATCTTCTCAGTTAAGACTCATGATTTCATAACAGCTGTTGATGAGAAGAATATCATTTTGGTTAAAGAGGTTAAGTCAACAGATACTTATGAGGATCTGAATAAGACAGCCAGCATCATAGTAGATATGCTGAACACTGAAGCTATGATCTCAGTACATGTAGCGTTCGGTACAATAGTAAATGAGATCAAAGAAGTATCTCGTTCTTACAAGGAAGCTAAGATGGCTCTTGATGTAGGAAAGATCTTCTACAGTGACAAGAATATCATCGCATACAGTAATCTTGGAATCGGACGTCTTATCTATCAGCTTCCAATTCCTCTATGCCGTATGTTCATAAAGGAAATCTTTGATGGTAAGTCACCTGATGAGTTTGATGAGGAAACACTTACCACAATCAATAAGTTCTTTGAGAACAGTCTTAATGTTTCTGAAACCTCACGTCAGCTGTATATTCATAGAAATACACTTGTTTATCGTCTGGATAAGATTGAAAAGTCAACAGGACTTGACCTTAGAGTCTTTGAAGATGCGATAACATTTAAGATTGCACTTATGGTTGTAAAATATATGAAGTATATGGAAAGCCTTGATTTCTAATAAGTAGGAAGAAAGGTAGACAAGAGGAAGATTATGTCGGTTATTAAGATGGAAAATGTCACAATGAAATATCCTACTGGCACAGTGGCGCTGAAGGATGTGAACATTGAGATAGAGAAAGGTGAGTTCGTCTTTGTAGTTGGTTCTACTGGTTCAGGTAAGACTACATTTATCGAGCTTCTACTTAGAGAACTTGTACCAACGAAGGGACGTATTGAGGTTGCAGGTATTGACCTTGCAAGACTTAAAAAGAACAGAATTCATAAAGTAAGACGTAAGATAGGAGTTGTTTTCCAGAACTTCCGACTTCTTAAGGATCGTACTGTATATGAAAATGTTGCTTTTGCACAGAGAGTTATAGAGACCCCATCAAGATATATTAAGAGACAGGTACCTGCCGTGCTTGCACTTGTTGGCCTGGAAGATAAGTATAAGTCTTATCCAAGACAGCTTTCAGGTGGTGAGCAGCAGAGAGTAGCTCTTGCAAGAGCGCTTGTTAATAAGCCAGAGATAATCCTGGCTGATGAGCCTACTGGAAACCTGGATCCAAAGCATTCATGGGATGTTATGAATCTCCTGGATGAGATCAATGCCAAGGGTACTACTGTTGTTGTAGTTACTCATAATAAAGAGATAGTAAATGTTATGAAGAAAAGGGTTATAACCCTCAAGAAGGGTGTCGTTGTAAGCGATGTCCAGAAGGGAGGTTATATCGATGAAGATTAGTTCATTTGGTTATAGTGTAAGACAGGGTTTTAAGAACATAAGAAGAAATCTTCTGTTCTCACTTGCTTCTACTGGAACTATTATAGCTTGTTTGTTCGTCTTCGGCCTTTTCTACTGCGTGCTTGTTAACTTTAGAGGTGCTATTCACAAGATAGAGAGCAGTATCTCAATTGCAGTATTCTTCAATGAGGACCTATCTGCCGAGGCAATCAACCTTATAGGTGAGCAGATAAAAACAAGAAAAGAAGTTAATACGATAGAGTACATATCACCAGAACAGGCTTGGGAAGAATTTTCGGAACAAACTTATGATGATCCTGAAGCAGCCAGAGCTGCATTTGGTGCAGACAATCCTCTTGCACAGTCAGCATCATACATGATCACATTGAATGATTCTAGCAAGCAGGCTGACTTCGTACAGTTCCTCAACAGTATTGAGGGAGTAAGAAAGGTCAGTAGTTCAGGAGAAACCGCTGATAGTGTATCTGCTATTAATGCATTTGTAGGATATGCTTCATTTGGTATTATCTTCATCCTTCTTCTGGTATCTATCTTCCTGATCAATAATACAATAACAATTGGTATTACTGTAAGACGTGAAGAAATCAGAATCATGAAGCTGATTGGAGCAACAAATGGATTCATCAGAGCTCCGTTCATTATAGAAGGTGTAATCATAGGATTGGTTGGTTCAATAGTACCTTTAATTCTGCTATTTTACCTGTATGATCTTGTAATCAACTACATTGTAGGAAAGTTCTCAATCCTTAACAATTTGTTTGATTTTACACCTCCACTCACAATGTTTAAAACACTTATTCCAATAACACTTTTAATCGGTATTGGAATCGGCTTCTTTGGAAGTCTTATAACAACAAAGAAACATTTAGAGATATAATTTTCAGGACCTGCGTATCCCGTGGGTCCTAATATGTTCTAAAAAAGAAGTGAAAGGCATGAATAAAAAAGATATAAGAGACAATATAATACTTGCGGTCGTTATGCTTCTTCTGATGATAGGTGCCTGTAAGGCGGCTCTTCGCGGAGGCATTGCTTATGATGTTCATGCAGATGCGACTGAAACAGATGCGACAGAAGAATCAACTGATGAATCAACTGAAGAAGCGACAGTAACTCCTGAGGGTGGAGAAACTACAGATGGTAGTTCAACTACTGGGCTTTCTGCGTCAGAGCTTGCAGCATATACTCAGGAACTTACAGAAACACTTAAGGAGAAGAATGAACTTCAGTCGACTCTTAACCAGTTACTATCTAGTCAGAATGACTTTATAGCAAATCTAAATGAACTCGATGATCTGATCATTGAATATCAGAATAAATTGGATGAAATATCTGCTAAGACCAGTGAGGCTCAGTCTACAATGGTTCAGTTAAGTAGTGAGATAGAACAGGCTCAGGCAAATCAGGATGCACAGTATGAGTTATTAAAGTCTCATATTAGAGAAGAATATGAGAATGGTTCATATACATTTGTAGATGCAATCTTTAATGCTACAGATTTTATGGATGTTGTTAGTAAAGCTGAGTATGTTCAGGCGATTGAATCATACGACGAAAAGATACTTACAGATTATACAAATGCCAAGCAGATACTTGCAGATAAGAATGCCATGCTTACAACCATGACAGATAACATGGATACTCTTGCTGAGGCTTATCAGAATAAGCAGGATTCTCTGCAGATTCTTTCTGATGAAAAGGTAACTCAGATAAACAATTATCAGACTTCGATTGATACTATGTCATCAAAGGTAAAATCTCTTGAGGCTATAGAAGCTGAAGTACAGGCAAAGATAAGTAGTGCAGAGGCAACAGTTAGCTTTTCAAGTGGATCAACAACTGGAAGTACAGGAAGTGCCGTTTGGTCAGGTGCGCAGTTCCTGTGGCCAATGCCATCAAGTAGTGTTATATCTTCCTATTATGGTTCAAGAGCTCAACCAACTGCTGGAGCAACAACGGATCATAAGGGAATAGATATTCCTTGTAATGTGGGAAGTGAAGTTATAGCGGTAGCTGATGGAACAGTTATTTATGTTGGTTATCTTGGAAATGGTGGAAACGCAGTAATTGTTGATCATGGAAGCGGTATCTGTACCTGCTATTTCCATCTATCAAATTATAACTGCGCTGTAGGAGATTCAGTCACGGCTGGACAGACAATCTGTTATTCGGGTAATACTGGAATATCCACAGGACCACATTTACATTTTGCTGTTCGTGAGAATGGTGAGTACGTAAACCCACTTAAGTACTATACCATGATTGAAGATAAGGGAAATGTTTCCAATACAGAAGGTGAATGATTAAAGTATTTTACTAAGGTAATACTTAGGTGAATATAGAGGAGAAAATGATAAAATGAAACATAGTGTTCTTGTGAATACAAGAAAGAAGAAAAAGTTATTATGTCTCGGACTTGCAGCAGCAATGCTAATGACTGCTGGATGCGGTTCTGGAAGTAATGTGAGTGATTCGTCAAATTCTGACAGGGAACCAACAAGTTCCTCAGATGCTAGTGGTAGTTTCAGTGAGAATTCAAAGGATGTAAAGAAAAAGACGGCTGAGATTGAAAAGTATATTGAACAGCTCTACTACTTTGATGTTGACGATGAAAAGCGTGAAGAAAGCTATTATGACGGCATCATGGAAGGACTGGATGACAGATACTCAGTTTATTACACTAAGGATGAGTATGAGAAGTTAATGGAAGACGACTCGGGTGAGTTTGAAGGGATTGGTGCTACTGTATCCAAGAATATGGATGATGGTACAATCTATATTGTAAAGCCACTTGAGGATAGCCCTGCTGAGAAAGCCGGACTTCTTCCTGGAGATGTAATAGTTCGTGTTGACGATATGGAACTTACCACTGAGATGGAGCTTGATTATGTTGTTGAGCATATTCGTGGTGAGAAGGGTACAGATGTTGAGATAGAGGTTTATCGAGAAGGCGAACCTGATTTTCTTACATTTACTGTTACCAGAGATAAGATTGAAACAAAGACTGTTGCTTATGAGATGCTGGATAATAATATAGGTTATATCCAGGTTGAGCAGTTTATAGAGAATACACCAAAGCTCTTTAAGGAAGCTGTAGATGATCTGCAGGGCCAGGGAGCTAAGGGAATAGTAATTGATCTTCGTGATAATCCTGGTGGTCTTGTTAAAGCTGTTATAGAGATGCTTGACTACATAGTTGATGATGAAGCACTTGCTGATGGAGCAGAATCAAAGGGTCTTCTTCTTCAGACCAAGGACAAAGATGATAATGTTCTTGAGACCTACAGTTGCGAGGATGGTCACAGCGTTAATATTCCTATGACTGTTATAATTAATGGTAATAGTGCCAGTGCATCTGAGATTTTTGCTGGTGCTTTCCAGGACTATAATCTGGGAGAAGTTGTTGGTACAACCTCTTATGGTAAGGGTATAGTTCAGTCAATTATCAAACTTTCTGATGGTTCAGCTATCAAGCTTACAATCGCTCAGTATTTCAGACCTTCTGGTGAAGTGGTTCATAAGGTTGGTATTGAACCGGATGTGGTTGAGGAACTTGATGAGGATCTTAAACATCAGGTTACTATAGAACATGATGAAGATAATCAGCTTCAGAAAGCTATCGATACATTAGATTAAATGGAGAAATATATGAATCGTGAATTAATAGTCGTCCTTGATTTTGGAGGACAGTATAATCAGCTTATTGCTAGAAGAGTCAGAGAGTGCAATGTATATGCAGAGGTTCATCCATATACAAAGTCACTGGATGAGATCAAGGCTCTGAATCCTAAGGGAATCATCTTCACTGGTGGTCCTAATAGTGTATACCTGGAGACATCTCCAACATATACAAAAGAAATCTTTGATCTTGGTGTTCCTGTACTTGGAATCTGCTATGGATCGCAGCTTATGGCTCACCTTCTTGGAGGAAAAGTTGCGACAGCACCTGTAAGCGAATATGGTCATACAGATGTAGAAATCAGTGAGACTGGTTCTAAACTCTTTAAAGATGTTCCAAAGAATATAGCTGTATGGATGAGTCATACAGATTATATCGCAGAGGTTCCAGACGGATTTAAGAGATCAGCATTTACAAAGGATTGTCCTACTGCTGCGATGGAGAATGAGGAAAAGGGCTTCTATGCTACTCAGTTCCATCCAGAAGTAATGCATACAGAGTATGGTCAGGAAATTCTTCGTAACTTCGTTCTTGATATCTGCGGATGCAAGGGTGATTGGAAGATGGATTCATTTGTAGAATCTACAGTAGCAGCACTTCGTGAAAAGATTGGAAATGGTCGTGTACTTTGTGCACTGTCAGGTGGAGTTGATTCATCAGTTGCAGCTGTTCTTCTTTCAAAGGCAGTTGGAAAACAGCTAACCTGTGTATTTGTAGATCATGGTCTTCTTCGTAAGAATGAAGGTGATGAAGTAGAAGAAATCTTTGGACCAAAGGGTAATTATGAGCTGAACTTTATCAGAGTTAATGCTCAGGAAAGATTCTATGAAAAGCTTGCAGGAGAGACTGATCCTGAAAGAAAGAGAAAGATTATCGGAGAGGAATTCATCCGTGTATTTGAGGAAGAGGCTAAGAAGATTGGTGCAGTAGACTTCCTGGCACAGGGAACAATCTATCCTGACGTTATCGAGTCAGGACTAGGTGATTCCGCAGTTATTAAGTCACACCACAACGTAGGTGGTCTTCCGGACTATGTTGATTTCAAAGAAATCGTTGAGCCACTTAGAATGCTCTTCAAAGATGAGGTTCGTAAGTGTGGACTTGAGCTTGGAATTCCAGAATACCTTGTATTCCGTCAGCCATTCCCAGGCCCAGGACTTGGTGTTCGTATCATAGATGAGATCACAGCTGAGAAGGTTCGTATCGTACAGGATGCAGATGCTATCTATAGAGAAGAAGTTGATGCAGCTGTTAAAGAAGGAAAGATTAAGAATCCACCAAACCAGTATTTTGCAGCGCTTTCAAATATGCGCTCAGTTGGAGTAATGGGAGACTTCAGAACTTTCGATTATGCCGTAGTACTTCGTGCGGTTAATACTTCAGACTTCATGACAGCAGACTGCTGTGAGATTCCATTTGAAGTACTTCAGAAGTGCATGACAAGAATTATAAACGAAGTAAAGGGAGTAAACAGAGTGCTTTACGATCTGACTTCAAAACCACCAGGAACTATTGAACTCCTATAGTAAACAAGAGCTCGCAGAACCGCTAATTTAGCGGGTTTGCGAGCTTTTTTAAAGCCTTCCGGTACTAAAACGGTACTAGAAATTTTGAAAAAATCATAAAAATTCGTGAGAATCATGGCATTTTTAACGCTTTTATCATTGGGAAAAGTTCCAGTGGTTGTGAGGTGTTGGAGATGGAACTTAAAAAACTACTTCTGAGGCCATGTGATTTTCCACTCAAAATATTCTTCAGGAGTAATAACTCCTGTCTTTAATTCATTTTTCTTTACATACCATTCCATAAGAAATTCATTAAGAAGTCCGTAATCAAAGGTTACGGCTATTGGTGTTCCATATGAGTTGAAGTCATCTTCATCAAAGTCGCTATAAGCAATAGGCATTTCGTTTTTTTTGCTGTTGTTTGATTTTGAAGATTCTTTTGATTTCATTGATTTTGGAATTGGCTGCAAATCAAAAAGATTTATAGGACTTGAATCCTCTAACCAAAAGAGTGTTTCGAGAATATCTTCTGCAGCACCATTATTGTAGTTGTCAAGAGCCTTGTAATTACAATTAAGAATTCGGGCCATTTCATGAATCATATCCTTTTTAGGAACTCGTGTACCGGATTCGTATTGTGCAACACGAACAGACATAGATTTTCCTTCAAAGCCAAGTGCTGCACCAAATTCATCCATTGTCATATGCCTGAATGTTCGGATTCTTTTTATTCGTTCACCTACGGTCATAGTGTTTTGTCCTCCTATGTTTTTTGTACTAAACATTTGCGTTTAATAAACCTTTGAACATAATCTATCACAATATAGATTATTTGTAAACAAAAAAGTTTAGAAAAACTTATTGACATTCTAAACAAAAAGAGTTAGAATGTGCTCGAAATATAATTAAACAAATATGTTTAGAAAAATATAAACAAGGAGGAAAAATAGAAAAAAGAAACTATTAAAAGGGGAAATAAAACTAGATTAACCCACCAGATACAACTGAATAAGCTGCATTTATACCAACAGCCCTTGCCATGACAGCTATCCAAGTAGCTCGAGCGAGGGGCAGAAGGAATATAAAGAATGGAACTTCCTTCTGTAAGACACTTCTTTAAAGGGCAGGAGAGGATCTCGAATAGGAGAGGCCTGCAGGTTCATGAGTCTGGAGAAGCTCAGGGGAACTAAAGGTTAGCTGAAATGCTAACAGTATAAATGTATAGAAAGCTAACCCCATAGCATTCGAGCTTTGGAAAAGGATGCATAAGTAACAGGAAAGGAGGAGAAAAAGTTATGGAACAGAATATGTTTATGGGTGTAGAAGAGGTCAGAAGTATTCTGAAGATTTCAAGATCAGCTGCATACAAGATTATCAGAAATCTGAATCTGGAACTTGAGAAAAAAGGCTATATAACTATCAAGGGACGAATAAGCAGAGAATACTTTAAGGAAAAATTCTATGGATTTGGAAAAGAATGATAAAATGCTGGTACTTTACTGGGAACTGTAAGGTACCGGATAAATATCATTATATATATAACAAATAAGCGAAGGAGATGATTAATATGCCGGCGTATAGAGATAAAGATACAGGCAAATGGTTTACCAAGTTCTACTGCACGGAATGGTCCGGTAAAAAAGTACAGATAAAGAAAAGAGGGTTTGAAACTAAGAAAGAAGCTCTCGAATATGAGAGAAACTATAAAGTGCAGAAAGAGGGAGATGTTGATGTAACTTTTGGCGAATACTTCGAGATTTATCGGGAGGATGTTGAGAAAAGACTTAAGAGGAATTCGTGGCTTACTAAGGAACATATGGTAAGAACGAAGATTCTACCATATTTCAAAGATATAAAGCTTACTGATATAACTCCCAAGATGGTAATGAAATGGCAGAATCAGATGATAGATGGTGAGAATGAGGATGGAACAAAGTTTCAGAAAACATATATCCAGGCTATGCATAATCAGCTGAGTGCTATTTTCAATCATGCTATGAAGTATTACGGACTGAGGACTAATCCGGCTAGAGTAGCTGGAAATGTGAAAATAGGCGCTCCAAAGGAGATGCTGTTCTGGACTAAAGAGGAGTATAAAGCCTTTTCAGAGGCGGTTATGGATAAGCCTTACAGTTTTTATGCGTTTGAGGTTCTTTACTGGACAGGAATAAGACTGGGAGAACTTCTTGCACTAACTAAGGAAGACTTTGATCTGGAGAAAAGAACTCTCAGGATAAATAAATCGTTCCAGAGACTAGAGGGCAAGGATGTAATTACAGAACCTAAAACTCCAAGAAGTGTAAGAACCATAAAACTTCCAAGATTTCTTGTAGAGGAAATGGAGGAATACTTCCAAATGCTTTACAGGTATAAGGATACGGACAGAATATTCGTAGTTACAAAAAGCTTCCTGCATCACGAAATGGACAGAGGTGTGAAGGCTTCAGGCGTTAAGAGAATAAGAATTCACGATCTGAGACATTCACATGTATCACTCTTAATTGATGAAGGATTTACTGCGGTAGATATAGCGGCAAGGATGGGACATGAGAGTCAGGAGATAACTTATCGATATGCTCATATGTTTCCGTCAAAGCAGGATGATATGGCTGATATGCTGGACAGAGATAAAGCAGAAATGGAAGACCGACCTGCTGATTATTATGAAAAGGATGACGAGAAGGTTATCAGAATGGAGGACTACAATGAGCGCAAAAAATCTGGATAGTAAGGGAAGACTTAGATCAAGAGTAGTGGGATTCAGAATGTCGGAATCTGAAGCGAAAGAACTTAATCTAAAAGTGGCAGCAAGTGGAATGAACAAACAGGATTATATAATTGAAAGCCTGTTAAAGAGAAATATCAGGATAGTAGGTGGAAGAAAAGTAATCCGGGAAGTTCAGATGCAGCTTGAGGCCATCTTGGAAGAACTTCAGTTTATGGATGAAAATACAGATATTGATGAAGATGTAATCATGCCACTGAAGGTTGTTCTAGAGGTATTGACGGCTGATGAAGCAAAAAAATAACTCCTTCAGTTGCAGCTGAAAGAGTTAAGAATATGATTGGATGAACCTTTGTTATCCGTCAGTGTTTACAGTATAGCAGAGGTTCCATCCATATACAAATAAAACTTTTATATGGAGGTACAGAGTGTGAACACTTTTTTTGAAACAAGAAATGAAGAATTAAACTTAATAAGGATGTCGGATATAGAAGCTAAAGAGGTTGAATGGCTTTGGTATCCATTTATACCGTATGGGAAGCTCACAATTATCCAAGGGGATCCGGGGGATGGAAAGACTACAATGGTTCTTAATATCGCTGCTGCAGTATCCCGGGGAGAAGGCTTTGATGAAGGAATGAATATTACTGAACCAATGAATGTAATATATCAGACGGCTGAGGATGGTCTGGCAGATACGGTTAAACCGAGACTGGAGCAGGCACGAGCCGACTGTTCAAGGGTATTGGTGATCGATGAAACTAATAAAGCTTTATCTATGTTAGATAAGAGAGTTGAAGAAGCATTAGATAAGACTGGTGCGAGACTTCTGATAATGGATCCTATTCAGGCCTATCTTGGTGGAAGCATGGATATGAATAGGGCAAATGAAGCCAGGGAGATGACAAAGCATCTTGCAACGATAGCAGAACAAAGAAACTGTGCAATTATTCTTATCGGTCACATGAATAAAGCTGGAGGATGCAAAGCTGCTTACCGAGGAATGGGTTCAATAGACTTCTTTGCAGTAGCAAGAAGCGTTCTGCTAGTAGGACGAGTTATTGGAAAAGATAATTACAGGGCTATGGTACAGATAAAAAATAATCTGGCTCCATTCGGTCATCCAAAAGCATTTGAACTATCAGAAGATGGGTTTGAGTGGATAGGTGACTATGAAATATCTGTAGATGATGTGCTTGGAGGATATGCCCCTAAGGAGAGCAAGCTGGATCAGGCTAAGCAGCTTCTGAGAGATTTATCTGAGGACAAAGATTCAGTATCCAGTAATGAGCTAATAGAGATTGCAAAGGCTGAGGGGATATCAAAGAGGACTATGGATAATGCCCGAAAGGAAATGGGACTTAAGTCTCAGAAGATAAATAATACCTGGTATGTGAAACTTAAATAAATCAAGGATGCAACAATGCATGAGTCAGGTCTTTGCAATGTTCCTATTGCAAGGATGCAAAAACTAAAGACTTGCAATGTTGCGTCCTTCATATATATCAGGGGTATTAGGGGAGATTACATTTCTCCCCTAAACAGATGTTGTAAACGCACTGCGATTTACGTATCTGGCAAATGATGAAATCTACCTGAAGCATGGTTAGAGCTGAAATCAGTAGAAGAATAGTGAATACAAAGCTCTTACCAGTGGTGTGTAACAAAAGCGCCAACAAATTGGTGGTTATCCAACAAAAACGGCAACAAAATGGCCATTTGCCAACAAAAGCGTCAACAAATATCGAAGGAGATTTAACAAATGCTTTAACAAAGTGTGATTATTTAACAAAAGCTTTAATAATGGCAAAAAGATTAAACAAATACTTAAACAAATATAAAAAGCTCTTACAAATGGTATGAGGAAATAAAAGATATCTTACCAAAAACTCTTACAAATACAGGAGTTCTTACCACTGTAAGAGCAATGGAGGGAATATATGGGGAAGAAAAAACAGTATAAGGAACCAAGAAGGAATCTATCTATCAGGTTATCCGTGGAAGAGAGAACTGCTCTTGAAAAGAGTGCAGCGGATAATAATATGTGTCTTGCAGAATATGTAAGGCAACTGATTATGGCAGGTGGAAGAATAGATACAAATAAGATGAAAGACCGTCGTGATCTGATAGAACAGATAGCGAGAGTTGGAAATAATATTAATCAATTGACCAGGCTGGCGAATATGAACAGAAGTATAAATGATACGATTCTGGAAATGGTTATTACACTTATGAAAGAGATTAAAGGACTGATGAATCAATGTCTAAGAAAATGGTCTTAGAAAAGTGATTTGAGAAGAGAGGAGGAGTTAGGAGTTGGCTATAACCAAAATATTACATCAGAAAGTAAGCCCTGGTCGAGAACTGGGGCTTCATACAAAACAACTTATAGATTATATATTCAATCCTGATAAAACTGAACAGTGTATCCTAACGGGCAGTGTCAACTGCCTGCCGGATACGGCATATGAGCAGATGGTTGAAACTAAGAAAGTGTTCGGCAAACTTGGTGGCAGACAGAGCTATCATATAATAATATCTCTTGTTCCTGGAGAGGGAACACCAGAAGAGCTGTATGAAATGACAGAGAAATTTGTAGCAGAGTTCCTTCATGGAGAATATGAAGTAGTGTTTGCTGTTCATACGGATCACGAGCATCTACATTCTCACATTGTGTTTAATAGTGTAAATATGGTTACCGGCAGAAAGTTTCAGTATAAAAATGGTGATTGGAAACATAAGATGCAACCAATAACAAATAAGCTGAGTGAGGAGTACGGTCTGGAAATAATGCCGGCTGAATATAGTAAGGATCCTAAGAATGTGTCCCGTGATCAATGGGAGAAGGAAAAGAGCTTTTCAGAGTTCATTGAGGCAGATGCAAGGTATTGCATGATGAGAGCTGAGAACAGAGAACATTATATTTATCTGCTGAAAGAACTGGGATATGAAGTGAAGGATGGAGAACATATAGCAGTAAAAGCTTCGGGAATGAAAAGATTTAAAAGGCTTGGAACTATTGCTCCGGAGCTGGATTATAGAAATATAGAGCAAAAGGATAATAAAGAAAAAGGTCGAACTGATAGATTATATAAAACGATAGATCCACGACCATTAAGGAGAGCATTGTTATCTCCGCTACAAAAGAAATATTATGTCAGACTCTATAAAATGCGCCTGCTGGAGAAGCGGAGATTCCAATATAAATCAGCTCAGTTTTATAAAGACCTGCAAAGATTCAAACTACTTCAGGAAGAGTATTTGTTTCTCGTGTCAGAAGACATACGAAGTGTTGATGATCTTATAAATGTAAAGGTAAGTGCATTACATAGATATAGAGAAATATCAGAAGAGCAGAAATGTCTTTACAAAGAAAAGGCTAGGTTAAGAAATAAAAAAAACAAGAACGCTATTAGTCAAGGAAATGTGGATTCCTTTGATGAAGATGAATATAGAGACCGACTGCAGATTTTGAAAGAGTTAAAGCGAGAGGAAGATAAAAGATTTAGAATTGCTGATAAAATATATCAGGATTGTCTGTATGATATAGAATTAAAAGATATTGATAGTATTAGTATATCTGAATTTGAAAAAGAATTAGACAATGTCGATACAGAAGAAAAGATCCCAGAACTTCCAAAACCTAAGCCAGAATCTGTCATAGAATCAGTTTCAAAAACTAAAGCGGTTGAATCAGAAGCAGAGCACTCAAGAAAGGTTGAGATAGATAACACAACGAAAACAGTTAAGAATATAGTAACAATAGAATATACAGATGAGGAAATAGCACAGATTGCAGAGATGTTCAAAATAATGTATGAATATAATTATGCCAACAAAAAAGAGATATCTAAAGTTGCTAATGAACCAAATGTTAGGCAGGAAGAGGTTCCGACATTTAATGATTCTAAAGTTATTGAAGATGAGGTACTGAATAAATCGACTGTTGATGAATCTATAAAGAATACTATGGAAGAAGATACAAATAAAGAGGATGAATCAAAGGATGTTTCGACTGAACAAGTATCTGATATATCAATAGGATTGTTAGAAGAAGAATCACCTCTGGAATATGAGCAACCTGATGATGCTTCTCATAGTGAAAAAATTGAATCTGATTATGAGATAGAAATTATAGCAATTGATGCAGTAATAGATATTAAAAATATAAATCTTTCGGTTCAAGATTTCTTCTTATTATCTGTAGAAGATAAAGCTGCTATTTGGGATGTTACAAAATATGATCCGTTGGATGCTTTTGAAGCATACAGGAAAGTTGCTGATTCGGCACAAGTAAATAAATCAGTTCCGGATTTGTATGATGAGTTTATTCGGATAAAGAATAAATGCCTAGAGTATAAGAAGGAACCTTGGGAGAGGGAGTATAGGAAGATAGTTCTAAAGGGTGAGTATAATAATGATAAAAAGTTGGTGAGAACGAAGGTGAGATAAATTGTTTTGATTTATACATTCTATAATTTATAGATGAACTAAAGTATGTTAAAATACGAAAAAGTATTGATGTTTATTTTTCATTTAAATAATAAAGAAATTCATCAAGGTCAAATTTTTTTACCTTGAACGATAATGAAGGTTATGGATAGAAAAATGGGAGGAAATACATGAGTGAAAACAAATCTAATGAAATTGTTCCTGTGGAGATTACAGTGGAATCTTTGAAGGCTAAAATATATACAGTTAGAGGCCAGCGAGTTATGCTTGCTGCAGACTTAGCTGAGATATATGGTTATACCACTAAGGCTTTTAATCAGCAGGTGAAGAATAATATTGAAAAATTTGATGAAGACTTTCGTTTTCAATTAACAAGAGAAGAACTTGAAGATTTGGTGAGGTCAAAAAATTTGACCTCACGGGAGGGATCAATGTTTCAAGGGCAATCAGGTGGAACTAGATATTTGCCATGGTGTTTTACTGAAAGTGGTGTTTACATGCTTATGACGGTATTGAAAGGTGAACTTGCTATTCGTCAGAGCAAAGCGTTAATTCGGACATTTAAGCAGATGAAGGACTATATCCATCAGGATCCACTGCTTTCTGGATCGTCTAATATTGAAAAAATGGCCTTACAGATATCTGAAAACACAAGAGATATTGGCAAAATAAAGGAATCCATGGTTACAAAAGAGGATCTGACTAAAGTTATTCAGAGCTTTACTTTGCCTGATAAAGGAATAGAATATGTCATATATGCAGGTCAAACATTTGAAGCCGATGTAGCGTATGCGGATATTTACAGTAAAGCAAAGAAAAAATTGTACATAGTGGATAACTATATTGGACCCAAAACACTTTTGATGCTGAAGAGTGTTCCTACTAATGTAGATATTATTATTTTTAGTGATAATATTATGAATATCCTCCGTCTGTCAGAGCTTCAAGATTTTCAGACGGAATATCCGAATGTGAGACTATCCT
>R24__coassemble_193_pt1 | contig 44849 bp, 50 predicted proteins | sample R24__metabat2_high_PE_052 | metagenome-assembled genome bin R24 | reverse complement strand
TTGTAAATGCATATATCCTTCAGGAAGCAGATTGTCTGCCAATAACTCTTTATCAGCATTTATTTCTTCTTTGAAAAATTCATACAATGTTTTCAAATATATTTCATACGGAGTAATATCATTCCTTAACCAAGTTTTCTTTTCTACCGCTTCAATATACTCATTTGTTATAGGAACACCTTTTTCCCATAGTTCTTCAAATTTGCCCAGCGCGAACTTAACATCTCGACTATCTTTCAATTCCACATTAAATTCAAGATTATTCTGTAAGCCAGCTTCTGAAAAATTACTTGAACCAGTAATAACGCTACCAAATGTATCTGGAACCTTAACCATATCCTTACGCATTATATATACTTTTGCATGAATAGGTGATTCAGTATACATTCTCATTTCAAGTTTTCCTGAACGAAGCCAATCAACAAAAGTAAGTACCCCCTTTTCCACATCAGAATTGGTATCAGAATTATTAAACTCTTTTTCCACTTCTGCTTGGAACATAGTTTTAGCCTCGTTTATTGTTGGAGCACTAAAAGCACCGGGTATCCCTGCCTTATCAATAATATCCACCGTGTATTTATCAACATTTAATCCAACAAGTATCCTTATCTTCTCAATATCTTCCATAGCTTCATAAAGCTTAAAAAAACCACTTGTTCGAAAATAACCTACTAACACATCAAAAAATTGTGTGTTGCTTTTAAGTATATTGCTGAATCTGCTATATAAATCTCTATCTGGTTCATTTGTAAAAAAAGTCAAATCATTATCAATCATAGTTAATTACCCCATATATAATCTATAGTACCTATCTTATATGAATGGATTATTTAACAAATCCTTCATCTTTTTCTTTACTTTTGCCGGTCCATCAATAATCACATTTCCTTCAAGCGCTATTACCCACGATAGGAACTGACTACTCACCACCACATCCACATTTACCTTAAAATGTTCATCATCTACTTTTCTAAGAGTTACATCTCTACCAAACTGATCTATGATGACATTCGCCATTTCATTTTTACAGAGAAGTGTTACCCTTTCCTCTTCTCCACCAAACATCCGGAAATGCTTTTTGGTGTAAATCTCTTTATCGAGTTTATTGAACTTAGCTTCACCCTGTCTTTTATCTTTTGTCTCCTCGGTATGAAGCATCTTATCCACACGATAATGTTTGAAGTCTTTTACTTCGTTATCATATCCAAGCAGATAATAGTTTTCATTATCCCAAAGGAGAGCCCACGGACTAATGTTATAAACCTTTCCATCATGCTTAAGTTCCATTTCTTTATCTACATTCCAGTTGAAATACTGAAATGTGATACGGTGATTATTTGCTATAGCATTCTGGATAGCATCAACGGTATAGAAGATGCTTTCATTCATGTTTTTGACTCTTCCGGATACATAAACATCTCGATCTATGAGTTTTGCATCATAGTTGCTTGCCATATGCTCCAGCTTTTTGATAAGCTCTTTTGATTTATTTTCGGTGATGAACTTTGATGATGCTATCGCATCGATGATTATATGAAGCTCAGCTAATTCAAAATCTCTGGCTCCACAGTAATAAAATGTTTTTCCAAACTCTTGATACTTGATTATTTCAATTCCATAAAAATTAAGAGCAGCCAAATCGTCATACACACTTTTCCGTTGTGCTTCGATGTCGTACTTAGCGAGTTCGTCAATGATTTGGGACATAGTAAGCATGTGTGTATCATCTGTCTGCTCTTGCATTATTTTAGCTAAAAATAAAAGTTTAAGTTTTTGATTTTTACCCCTCATATCTATTGCTCCTTTATCCCCATAAAAAACAACAGAAACATGGGTAAATTATACCATAATCACGAGTGTTAATAAAGGGACAAGTGCAATAAATATAGAGAATAATACATATATATCCTTATCATACTACCATTGATTTGCATAGTACTCTACATTCGTAGTATCAACATCCTTATAAAATGACATTGAAAATGGAACGGTTTTTCCTGAAGCTACATCATCAACAAATGTGGAATCAACATAAACCACATTTCCACTACTGTCTTTACATACTACAACTATTATCGCTGAATCGATGTCATAATCGTTAGGATTACTGATTTCACCAACGAACTTTTCTTCTCTTACTGCTGTATTTATAACTTCCAACTGCTTAAATTCGTCCATTACACTAGCATTCTTCAAGTTATATTCCTCAGGAGAGAGCATTTCAAAATCTACAGTATCAGGGACTCCATCAACAGAAAAAGCTTGAGATCCGTAATAAAAATCCTGACCAGGGTATATTATACTTAATGTTTGATCTTCAGTCCCCATAACTATATTATCAGAATCTCTTGCAGTTATTCTAAAGCTTGGGAATTCTACCGCTATTTCATCGTTTGGATTATGAATAACAATAAAATATTTAAGATAATCACCATCTACATACCATCCAGAATCCTTTATTTCCAAATCTTTTACATCTGTAGAAGCTGCATTTACTGATTCGAAAGCCGAATCCGGAATTGAAGAAGTATCCCACTCGCCTCTCACCAGCGTCACATTATTTGTTTCACCATCTATTGTAACTTCATATGTTAAGCTATCTGACTCATATGTAAAATCTTTTGTTTCCGCAGTAGATGCAAGTAATCCATTTCCACCATAAGTATTCTGTGAAGTCCAGGAGTATTTATCAGTATCTTCTTCAGGAGCATCATATGTTCCCACCCAATAAGTCCATGGTTCAGGATCATCCTCCAGAATAAAGAATACTCCAATCTTACCATCATCTCTAATGGTAGCAACCATACGTGTCTCGCTCTCTTTTTTATTCCCTTGAATCCATAGTCCGGTCAAATCTAGCGGAACTATAGCCTCCGTTGTTTCCTCTTTTGCCGTTTCAGTTATTTCATCCCCAGAACTATCTGTATTATCATCGGTATCCGTGTTTGATGAGCTTTCAGCTGTTGTTTCAGATGAATTATCCGTACTCGCCTCATTTTTGCCACACCCAAAAAGGGAAACTACCATTAATAACGCCATAATACTGACACATATTTTTCTTTTCATATAGCATCTCCTCCTACTTTACTTTAATTTCGCAGACCACACCCCTGTCAGTTATATACTTTACAGTAGCTGTGTCTTTATCCTTGATATGATCATACAGTCTTCCGGAACTGTAGCAGTCACCCAGAACTGTATTTACACTATTTGCAACATAACCGATCTTTCCAAGCCCATCTACCTCTACTTTGATAGCTTCCTTGTCATAGTCGTTATCCGGCTCCTTGATCAGCTTTACTTCGTCGCCTCTCTCCAGAAAGTCAGTTCCGAAATAATGTCTCATGCCGGAAATCGTAAAATACATCTTTTTCATAATTATTGTTCCTCACTTTCTTATTATTCTATCATTTTGATTTTTATAAAGTGTATGCTTGCAGCATTCAAACTTCTCTACCATACTCCTGGTCCCGGTCCGCCATCATCGAAAATAAGTCCGAGCAGGATCAGCGGAATCCAGAATATTGCTTTTAAGAACCAACCCATAATTCTGAATGGCAATATAAATAACTCTACGAATAACTTAATCATGTTCTCAACTCCTTTCTTGTCTTAACTTCCTAAGTCGATACTCCTTTGCATATAGGAGATCACTTCTACACTCTTTATAATATCTGCAGGTCATACAGCAACATTTACAGGTTCTTTTCTTCTGTAACCAAAACTTGAATCTCTGAAACATTGGCTCCACCTCCATTTCGTTTTTCTTATCTGATTCTAGTGTACTTCTTTAGCTGGTCGATAAAAATGCCACATGCTGAAAGCCTTGTAAATAGGGCATTTCTTTGATATAATCAATCCATAAATCTCAAACATAACTGCTACTATCAGACAGGGAAACTGTGCCCTGAAGGTGGTAGCAGTTTTTTATTTCTGCTATCTGCCCAAAATCCCGAGGGGATTTTGAGATTTCGCAAGCATTGACTTTGTCCGCCAATAGGCTCCAAAGTCGAAAAAACGCTTTCAGCTGTATTTTCATTTTTTACAAAAGCTTGTTGGTGGCACAGCCCCCAAACCCCTGATTATTACTTTTTCATATAAAGTCATTTTTCAAAAAAAGGAGATTTCACGATGGCAGAAAATTCAAGAAGAATACAAGTAAGAGTTACCGATGAAGAGTACGAAGAGATGCTACGCCAGAAGAAGCGAATGCATTTAGGAACCTACAGTGATCTGATCAGAATGTATATTAATAACGCTGTCTGTTTTACAGTTGACTTTAATGGGCTCTTCGAGGTTTCACATCAAATGGCTAAGATTGGCACGAACATAAATCAGATTGCGAAGGCTGTTAATGAGACACATTCTATAACTCCATTTCAGATCAAAGCCCTTCAGAAGAGAATGGATGAGTTAAGCGAAGAAGTCGCAAAGGCAGTTAAAGCAAAAGCCCATATTGCAAAATACATTGCAAGAGAAACTACGGGAGGTGGTAATCTTGGCAATTACGAAGATAATCAAGATTAAAGGAAGTCCAAAAGCCTGCATCCGGTATGCGATAAATGATAAGAAAACTAACGAAGGTGCATATGTATCATATTTCCAATGTCAGAAAAAAGACGCAGACTTTTTATTCAGTATTGCTCAGTCTATGAATAAGCGTTTTAAGAATGATGAAGAAAGCATATGTGCCTATCATATCATCCAGTCCTTTGCCAAGACAGATAAGCTGACTCCTGAAGAAGCAAACAGGATCGGTATGGAAATGATGGAAAAGCTGTTTGATGGGAAATACGCTTTTGTATGCTCCACACATACAGATCACGATCATTTGCATAATCATATAGTTATGAGTGCCGCTGCTCGTGATATGACCGGACATAAGCTGAGGGATAATCTCACTCTTCTGCATAAGCTACAGAAGGTAAATGATGACATTTGCAGGGAACGTGGGTTAAATGTAATCGAGAAAAAGAAGGGACGGGGAAAGCACTATAAAGAATGGCTTGATGATATACAGAATCCGAACGGATCCAAGAAACAGCAGCTCCGCACTCTCATTGATTCACAGATCAAGGTAGCATCTGATTTCGACGATTTTCTGGAACGCATGAAAGCAGCAGGGACTGATATCGCATTTGGAAATTCAAAGAAATATGGGCGCGTTACAAAATACAGACTGCCGAATGCTGCAGATAAGGACAAATGGCATCGAGGCTATAATCTAGGGGCCGGATATTCGGATGAAATGATAGCCAAAAGAATTGCCAACAGGATCCATGCCCAGGAAGTCCGTGAAGCAAAACGACTGGAACGAATAGAGAAGAGAAAAGCCGAACATGCCGCTATGACTAAGGCTGATAAAGCCGTTGACCACACTAAACTGAAGATTGATAGGATGATAGATACTTCAACTGATAATGTAACTGCTTCAAATTATAATCTGGAGAAATGGAAGAATATACAGAACGCAAAACGTGCAGAGGTAATCAAGAAAACACTTCGGGAGAAATATGGAATAAACTATACCCAGATAAAATCCAAAATTAATTCTCTTGAAGCCGAGAATAACCGGATGTCCGCAACCATAAAAAGCAATAAAGAATCTATCGAAGATATCCGGAATCTTATAGAATGCTGCCAGGTATATATGCAGACATTTGAGATAAATAAAAAATTCGAGAATTCAAAAGATCAGGACAGATATTACCGAAGGCATGATTCGGAACTGAATGCTTACGCTGCCGCTTCTGCCCAGCTCGATAGAACGATGGTTATTAAGAGTATACTTGAAGATAAGGAGCGTGGTCCCGGTTACATTGCAACCCTACAGAAAGAATTATCAAAACTTGAAGAACTGCAGAGTATCTATAAGCAGGATATTAAGAAAAACGAAAAAGCGATAAATGAACTGAGAAGCTTCCAGAAGGAATTGAATGTATATCATAACCGGAGTAATGAAGAGATTTGAATTTTTGCAATTCGACATCAATTCATTATCATTGACATGAAGAAAGGGAACAACACTCGCATTGTCCCCTTCCTTCATTCCATTTTATCAGATAATTCCCTCAATCAACGCTGTTCCAATCATTTTACCTCATCCTCCAGAAAAGCCCTTAACCTTTTGGCATAGGTTCTCGTGTGTTCATGGATCATCTGTCCATGCCCCATCCCTTTAAATACTCGTTTTTTCATCTGAGGAAGATACCTTTTCAGAAGCTTTGCACTCTTAACCGGATAAGGTTCATTTTCTCCATGCCAGAATACGATTGGATTATGATAGTCTCTTATACCATCCTTTATTGTATATGTGTAACAGGACAGAGCAGCATTTCCGACAGATTTAAGTGATACTCCCTTGTATAGAGTATCAACTATACCACTATTTCCCTTGCCCATGATACTTTCAACAAGCTGCTTCGGTACATGAATATTCTTTTTGATGCACCATATGGAACCTTGAAATAACCATTTAAACGGATATGTCATAATCCCCATCTTTATCACAAATGCGGCATCCAGAATTGTTCTATCCACCTCTATATTACCTCTGCTGATCAGTTCCGTTGCTATGGTTCCTCCAAGTGAAAAACCGAGTAGTCCATAAAGTCTGCCTTCAAGATTGTCCATAACATATTTCTCAATCTTCTGAGCTGCGCTACTTACCGAAACAAAATCTCCAGTTTCGTTTCTTGAATGACCATCCAGTTCACAAACGATTACATAATAATCCTTAAGATACGGAAGTAGCGAATCATAAAGATCCGAAGTATTGGCCATTCCGTGTATCAGCATAAGTGATTTTTTTTCTTTATTTCCATGTGTCAGAAACCTCATGATAACCCCTCTAAAATCCGTTAAAAACCCATACGCTAATCAGTTTTATATGTCTAACTAATTATATTAAATAACCACTTAAAGAGCAAACAAAAAAAAGACATACCATAGATGCACCATTTTAATGCAATCTACGATATGCCTTTTTATTACATCATCAGCAGCATTCCCATAGCTGAGATACATACTGCCATTGTTATATAGCCTTCCTTTGTAATAAGCTTCCAGGGCTTATATTTGCCCTCTGAATGGCTTAACCTTATATCTATCTTATTTTTCCTAAAGAACAGAATTATAAGCGTTATAAAAAGCATTATAGCCATTGTGAATGTAATGGCTATCACTGTCCCAGGTACTTCTCCAAGCTTCATATACGACATCAAAACATTTATCAGATTAAACAGACAGTGCATTATCATTGTATATATCAGATTATCAGTCGCTATCCGGATAACCGCAAAGAGTAATCCAAAGAAGAATCCGTATAACACAGATCCGAACGAAAAATGAAGCAGTGCAAAGAATAGACTGCTGATTATGACTCCCATTCTCACATCCACCTTACTGTATGCACCAAGAATCATGCCTCTGAACACAAATTCCTCAACTACTGCAGGAACAACTGCGAATACAATTACAGATAATAGTATCGGATATGTATTTACATCCTCTGCCGAATCTGCGCCGGCATTTGACAGTATCCCTGCGAAGTAATTAAGCAGTAATGCTATCGGGATTCCACATATAGTTATAGCTGATAGTTGCAGAAGCTTCACCGGTTCCAGTTTTCTTACACTTATTGGAACGCTGATTTCATCCATATGCTTTCTCCATAAAAAAAGTGAGAACAGAAATGTCATAAAGTATATTGCCATCTCAGCTCCCACAGTACCGAAAAATAATATTGTCATAATTCCGACCACCTCGAAGATGATACAGAAAAGAAATGTTATATTTGCCAGTTTCACCAGCCTATAGTCTTCCGGATTATCCTTTAATCTCCAACCTCGCTTCTTTCCGCAGTCACTCACTGTTATCTTATTGAACGGCTTCTTTGTAACTGTCTCATTTATCATCTATACCCACTCCCTTACCTTTCTTCCCTAATTCCGGTCCTGCTTTATCAGGTGCATCATCCTTCTTCTCTTTTACCTTCTGCTTTTTATGTTCAATCATATTCTGAAGATAATTCGTTATATCGTCATATGCGATATCATTTTGCTTACATAATTCTATAACAGCAGCCTTATCTTTAAAGTCGCTCAGAACCTGATCTTTAAGTATTTCTCCATCTTTATTTCTGACATCTGCAATTAGGCTGTATTGCTTAACACCAACCTTCTTCCTGATTCGGAAATTTGAAAAGGAAGCATCCGGATATTTCTTATCCACCGTAATACTCTTCTTTTCCTTTCCGTGCTTCTCAGCTTCCCTTTCTTCTTTCGGCTCCACATTATTTATGCGGTTATCAATCATGTTGTAGTTCTGTTCTTCAATCTCTTCAACCTTTGCAAGAGGTTTATATTCTTCCAGATCCTTAAGGATCTCCTTCGCCCGGATAATGATACTGTCACGCGCATCTCCTTCTTCGATGACTTCTCTGATGTACTCCTGGATATCATCTGTCTGACCTGCTTCTATCTGAGCTTCAATGTCTGCTATATTGGCAGCACAGTCGTCCACTACATCATTATAAGCATAAGTATCAAAATCCTGAGACCACGCATCCAGTCTCTCTGCCAGATCGCGCGCCGGGCTCTTTTCCTCCTGATGCTCAGCTTCGTCCGTCTCATTCTGTCCGACATACACTGCTTCTTCAGACACATGACTCATAGCCTCTTCTCTTTGAGCCTCCAGACCATGCTTCATCTGGTATATTTCCATGATTGAGGTAAATGACAGCTGACTATCCGGCATGATTCTATTTTCAGTAAATGAATAATAGTTTTCATCACCAATAATTATATGATCCAGCATTTTTATATCCATCAGCTTGTATACTTCCTGCATCCTGTCCGTTATATAAACATCCTGCTCAGAAGGTTGAGGATTACCACTTGGATGGGTGTGAAGAAGCATTACCGAGGAAGCATTTGAAAGTATAGATGACTTTAATACTTCCCGAGGACATACTATCGCCCTGTCTATCGCACCCATAGAACAGATGTTAAGATTTATCGGCTGCATAGCTGAATTAAAGTTGATAATACATACAACCTCTCTGTCATAATCCCTCACTGCATCCGCCAGGAGCTTCACTGCCTTTTCCGGAGAATCAATAGGTTCTGTACTATATAGAGGCTTCTCCCGAACCATCCGTATAGCCACCTGATCAAGCTTATACTTCTTCTGTGCCATCATCTACCTCCTCTCCAACACTTGCTAACGGGATAGTTATGACGAACTCATCATCCTTATCCATTTGGTCGAGCACCGACCTGATTTGTCTGATTTCATTTTCCATTTCCTACACTCCTTCTTCATAAAATAAAAAGCAGAGACTGTACTTAAACAATCTCTGCCGATTATCGTTGTTATTCTGTTCTTTTCACTTATATTTTTAACTTGACATAGTTATTTTACTCGTCCTGTTTTTTCTGCAGTTTCAGCTTATATTCCTCTTCAGCTATTTCTATCTGTTGCTGGATTTGTTCAGCGGTAGGTAAATATTCCTGAATCTCCTTAACCTTGATATTATCATAAGTGGCAACACCCATCGGAGTCGTTATTCCCTGAAATGCCAACTGAACCTCAGTGCGATCCATATCCTTACAGATCAGCAAACCTATTGTAGGATTATCGCTTTCTCTTCGGATAAACTCGTTTACAGCATTCACGTAAAAATTCAGTTTACCCGCAAATTCCGGATCAAACGGCTTCACTTTAAGTTCCAGCACTACATAACAACGCAGGTAGATATGATAAAACAATAAATCAATCTTTCTAATCTTCCCGGAAATGATGATTTCCTTCTGTCGTCCAACAAATGCCCATCCACTGCCCAATTCTAACAAGAATCTTGTCATTCTCTGTTCAATAGCATCTTCCAACACTTCCTCATCATATTTTTCTGGAAGAGCAATAAAGCCAAGATCATAATTATCTTTCAACAACTCCTGTGCCAGCAAGCCCTGCGGAACAGGAAGCTGTTCTTTAAAATTCGTAATCGCCGAACCCATCGATTGATACATGCCTGCGCGGATACTGTTATCTAATGCATTACGACTCAAACCTTCCACCACAGTCCGTTTAACATAGAATAAAGCTTCCTCTATGGTTTTACATTTCTGCATAATAAGCACATGGTGTTTCCATGGAACATATGCAAATATTGCAGGAAAAGGCATTTCTGAACCAGCTTGGTTCAGTTCTTGAATTTCTGAACCAACTTGGTTCAGTTTTATTCCAGAAGCTCTGATACCATTTTCCATATCCTCAATAAGTGTGGCAGACTCTTCTTTCATTGCATAAAATGAGTACCATTGCTTCATAAACCACAGATTTCGAGCTGAAAATCCTTTTGAATTCGGAAATTCCGCCTGCAGATCCATACTCACCTGCTCAACGATTCCGCCACCCCATTTTTCCTCAGCCTTACGTACCACGAGGTCTCTTCCAAGCTGCCAGTTAAATAGTAGCTGTTCAGAATTAACCTTCACGGCTGCCTTTATCTGTGAATTACGAAATCTCTGCTTAATGTCCTGTATCCACTGAATATATTCCCTGTCGAGTGCTATATCATGTGACCTGACCACTCTCGGTTTATCTGTTGTCTTTTCATCCATAAAATATTCTCCTCCACCGATGTTACCGCTTATTACATTATCTCACGCAAGATAACAATATCAAGCTAATCTTAATTTAATTTTTCAAAGCTATTGTAAGATACTATTTAATGCTTGCCTTTGCTTCATCTACCGATGCAAACAATCTGCTTTCATGAACCCTGATCCCTCCACCGGAATCCATAAACTTTATTATATACGAACCACCTGCATACTTCTTAATCATAACTTCTTTAATAAAACGATTTGATTCGACTATGTAGGCGATATCTCCAACATCATATTTCTGCGCCATACCATACCTCACTCAGGAGAATCCAACCCCTTTTCCTCAGTTTCGTCCCATGTTATTCCATAGGGAGCACCACCTGATGTATATCCAGCTATAAAGTAAAATGTATCATCCTGAAACGAATTATCATATTCATATTCAGGTTCAAAATTCTTTTTCTTCCTCTTCTTCGCAGCCTTGGCTTTCAGTATATTTTCATATGCCTTCTGCTTTTCTGGACTAAGTACATTCAGCATACACAGTTCTTTCATTGCACAGTTATTATCAACATTGAACCGTACTCTGTATGCTTTTACTATATGCGATTCATCCGTAAAGCTCTGAGCCTCATACCACTTCCGCGCTTCCCTCAGCCTTTTCTGTCTTGCTTTCGACATATCTCTCTATCTCCAAATACTCTCATAACCATAAATATACCATATAACCGCAACCCTTAACAGTTGGAACATTAACCAAAAATATGGGGGATGCCCGAAGACACCCCCTTTGGAGGAATATATACAGGATTCTTACTGATTGTCTATCCTAATGCCACATTCTTGTTCCTTGATTTCTGTGGCTGTGGTCGGGAAGCTTCCTTCTGCGCAATCTTCTCCTTCTTATTGGAGATTCTGTCAGTAAGTGACTTCTGCTGCTTTTCGGCCTTTTCGGCTGATTTACTCTCCGCCTTCTTTTCAGGAGTTTTCACATCAGCCTTTTCTGCGCTTTTGGACTCCTGACTCTTATCAGCATTCTCGACAGTTGCTTCCTTCTCCTGATTTCTCTCTTCCATCTTATCCATACGGACAAGCTCATGAGCTTCGGAATCGTATATGAATGCGTGATCTGAAAGCTTATCTTCTGGGCTTACCACACCACCGTTTATCTCCTGAATCATACTGTCAAGAGTACCGGATTCCATGTTGTCATCGATAGGAAGGATTATAGTCTCATGTACGCTGCTTGGAAGAACTACGAAGTCACCGCCAAGCTTTTCAGCTATCTCATCCATTGCCTTCTGATTCATTATCTCTGCAGCACCATTCAGATTATGCTCATTGGAGAGCACATACATCTGTGGACCATCCTCCGGTGGCAGCATCATCTCTACCATAGGATTATTCTCCGGAATTCCATCCGGGAACATCATATCTACCAGCACATCTCTCATACTCTTGAAAGAATAATTCTGCTCAGAAAGATTTGCTTTTGCTGTTTCCATAAGGGTAGCCTGATCCACGCCCAGCTCATCCATGATTTCATTTGTGATAGGAGCTGTAGCAAGTCCTTCCTTTGTTTCTCCCACCACGATCACGAACGCAGCCGATATATCTTCCATCTGCTCATGCGGTCTGTTCTGGAGCTTATCCTGATTATTCTCTGTATTCATTAACCTTAAGGAAATATCTTCCTTGATTTCATCAAAATTCAGCATACTACTCTACCTCCGATCCTGTATGTTTTTCTTTACTCTGTGAATCTGCATCAGCCTTCATCTTGTACTTTCTTACACCCTTGATATAGGCTGCCATTCTTGCTCTGTATGCTTCAGCACTGAAGAAGTCATTTGAAGCACCTGGGATATACGTACTGTTGTCAATCATTTTTTCGTCTCCTTTTCTTTAATTGATTTTCTTTAAATCAAAGAGGCAGGATTTCTCCCGCCTCATAGTTACCCTTTCCTTTTGGGAAATTCCATTTTAAATTTAAACTGTTTTCCACTTACTTCATTACCACTGGCTGTTTTATAGCTGTAATCCTCAATACCTTCAGGAATGATATAAGCATCAAATGTTCCGTTACCGCTTTTCTTCTTTATACCCTTTAAGAGTATCTTCTTTCCGGCCAGCAGTGATTTCAGCTGGGTTTCGCTTATTCCAACACCCATAATACGGTTCAGTGACATACCACACTTATTCTTACAGTAATAGCCATAGATACCCTTTACAACATCACCGCCACAGCTCGGACATTTTCCCAGGACATCACCTCTGGAGAACAGCTTTTTATCTTCATCACTGACACTATGATATGTTTTTACAAGATCCGTCACCATATCAGTAATCTCAGAAATAAACTCGTCACACTCTGCCTCACCCTTAGCAACCAGCGAAAGTGTATTCTCCCACTCCGCAGTAAGCTTCACAGACTTAACCTTTTCAGGAAGGACATTTATAAGATTCATTCCATTCTCAGTCGGTATAAGAGTTTTCTTTTCTCTTATAACAAACCCATCCTTCACAAGTTTTTCTATGATATCAGCCCTTGTTGCCGGAGTGCCGAGTCCTTTTCTTTCCACATCATCATCCATGTCATCAGATCCGGCTTTTTCCATAGAGCTAAGCAAGGTTGCTTCCGTGTATCTCGCTGGCGGCTTTGTGTAATGTTCAGAAATATCGCTTTCAATGTTGTCAAAAGTCTGTCCTTCTACTATATGAGGCAATTTCTGAGAATCATTTATTTCTGAATTCTTCGTATCATCAGAATCCCCTGAAACCTTGAATACTTTCCTTAATGCGTCTTCATATATCTTCCAGCCTGCATCAATCACACTCTTCCCCTTTGCAGTAAACTCATGACCGGCACATTCAAATATGATTTTCTCCGAAGAATATAAGTGTGGTCTTGAAGTCGCTGCGATAAGCCTTATAGCTGTCATATAGAGGATCTTCTTCTCTCCTTCTTCCAGTTCAAGCTTATCCAGACCTGATATTTCAAGTGTTGGGATTATTGCATGGTGATCCGTCACCTTTTTTGAATTCAGCACTCTTCCGATATCCAGATTCTCTATCACACCTGGAATAAATGAAAGTGTACCCTTTACAGCTCTTATAACCTTTTCAGCAGTTTCAGCCATATCATCAGTCAGAAAACAGCTGTCAGTTCTTGGATAAGTCACAAGCTTCTTTTCATAAAGGCTCTGGGTATATTCCAACGTCTGCTTTGCCGTGAATCCATAGACCTTATTTGCATCTCTCTGAAGAGATGTCAGATCATACAGCTTTGGTGGCGCCTGCTTTTTATTTTCCTTTGTAACCGAAACAACAACAGCCGTATTCCCCCGGCATCTTGCCACAAGCTTTTCTGCTTCTGTTTTATCATCTATTCTTTCAGATACCGCATCAACTCTTTCAGCAAGTCCTGCATTAACCGGTATATCCACAAGTATACGACCCATAAAATACTGTTTCTTTTTGAAATTACTAATCTCTATCTCTCGGTCAGTTAGCATTGCAAGTGTCGGTGTCTGAACTCTTCCGACCTTTAAAACCTTACCACCGTAGAGAACTGTAAAAAGCCTTGTACCATTTATTCCCACAAGCCAGTCAGCCTCCTGACGCGCCAATGCAGCATTATAAAGATTGTCATAATCACTGCCTGGCTTCAGATTATTCATACCTTCGAGAATAGCACTGTCTTCCATGGATGATATCCAGAGCCTTTCCATAGGCTTACTGCAGTCTGTCATCTTATATACCAGCCTGAAAATCAGTTCACCTTCACGCCCAGCATCGGTAGCACATACAACTGTAGTGACATCAGATCTATGCATCAGTTCTTTAAGAATTCTGTACTGCTTTGCTGTGTCAGATTTGACTTTATACTTCCAATCATCAGGAATGATAGGAAGAGTTTCATAGTTCCATTTCTCATAAGCTTCATCATATTCCTGGGGCTGTGCCAGCTCTATCAGATGACCGACACACCATGAAACGATATACCCGTTACCTTCATAGTATCCATCCTTCTTTTCATCCGAACCGATTACCCTTGCAATGGAAGCTGCAACACTCGGTTTTTCGCTTATAACTAATTTCATGTGTGCCTCCTATAATGCAGCCTGCTTTGACTTTGATTTTGTCTGAGTTTTCTCAGCCGTTTTATTCTTAGCCGCCGCCTGCTTAGCCTTCTTCTCAATCTTATCCTTAAGAGAGGTGCCCTGTGCCTTTTCCTCTGTTTTTCCCTCTGGTTTGTCAGCTACCTTCTCCTGCGAAATCACAGCTTTATCCTGAACCTTGGTTTCAGCTTTCTCTACCTTATTTTCTGTTTTTTCCTGCGGTTTATCCTGCACATCTGTCTGAGTATTTTCCTGAGATCTGTCCTTGGTCTTGTAAGCCTCAACCATGGATTTAAGCTCTGTATTCGGAACTTTTCTCTTCTCATTCTCCCAGATGGTTTTGCCCTGCTCATCGACACCTTTGGCTACACTCTTTGTTACTGTGGTACTTCCTTCTGCCGGGAGCTTGCACCACATACCCTTTCCGAACTGGTTTTCATGAACCTGATTCGATTTCACGACAAATGTCTGCCATGGCTGCTTGGTTTCCTCGTTTGGCGGGATCATTATCTGACGGTATGAATTACCATCCTTCCCCTGGAACTCATCTCCCACGAGTCCTTTTCCAAACTTAAGTGTTATCTCTTTAAACTCCTTCTTTTCAGACTCTGCTGATTCATTCTTACTGTCTAAAAAATCCTTTAAATCCTTTTCCATTTTCTTTTCCTTTCCGAGAATAGAAAGAGCAGGATGAATCACCCTGCTCTGACATATCTCTGTGTATTATTTTTTTTACTTTTTTCTACTCATCATTTTCATTCAGTTCATCCAATGAAGATGCTTCTTCTTCAGCTGCCGAATTATCATACATAGTATCATCACTCTGTTCAGGCTTTCCCTTCTTTCCGGTCATAACCTTAAAGCCTACAACACCTGCACCTACGAGAACCACAAGTCCTATGATAAGAAGTGTGCTGGATTTCGATTCACCCTTATCTGACTTCTTCACTTCCTCTTCTGCATCAGTTTCAGTTGATTCCTCTGTCACTTCTTCATTTGCCGGTGTACCCTGAGTTATCGGTGTCATAGTGTATGGATCAATACCATTTGCTGTAGCAACTGAATTATGAGGCAGTGTCTGCTCTCCATCATTTGTGAAGTTAAGAAGGTTCTGATTCGATACCGATGTCAGGAAATATACCGTTCCGTTATTCGGGCTTTTATTCATAGATGATGAACCGGCTCCTGCATATGCTGTACTCTCGGTATCACCGGACTTACTCTGTGCAGCAGTCATATCAATCACAAGAAAATACTGTTGTCCATCTGCAGTAATAATAGAATAAAACTGCTTACCCTTTACTTCATCTGTAATGTCCTCTCCATCCTCATCTGTAACAGATGTAACTTCAGCCTTTGATTCTCCTGTAGTCTGCGGAGTTGCATTTTTTGGAAGGGAATCGGCTGGATCTTCCTTATCCTCATCATCCTCATCCGTCTCGGCATTCGGATCCGTCCAGTATGGATTTGATATCGTATAAACTGTGCTTGGATTTCCAGCCTTATCCAGTGCATATACATAGAAGTTCTGGTATGTTGCATCAAACTTTTCAAGCCTGATGGATACGATACCATTCTCATCCGGTTCGTATTTATAACCATTGATATAAACACAGTCCACTCCGCTTTCAGTATCATAGGTCATAACTGTAAGCAGGCCTTCATTGACTGCTGCATTCAGTGTCGGTGCAACTGTATCAAATATCTTCAGAAGCTTTGACTTTTCATATTCATTTCCGAACTGGTCAGTGATCTTTACATATACAGTACAGTTTTCATTTACCTCAAACTTCATCTCATCTGTAATCTCAACCCATGTTCCATTGGAACCAGCCTTTGCTTCCACCTTCTCAATCTTTGGTTCCACAAGTACACTTGAAAGATATTCATACTCAACTACTATATTTGTAGTATCATTGAACCATCCCAGCTTCTCAGGCTTTATAGTAATCTTGTACTTTCCCTTTGTGGTATCTACCTCTGGATCCTTTGTGGTATCAGTATTATCCGGAACAACCACGCTCGGAACTTCTTCAGTTGTGGTCTGGGTAGTGGTCTCGGTTTTCTGACTATCCTCATCAGAATCCTTTGTATCTTCATCCTTCTTATCATCTGTATTTGAGGTTTCATCTTCTCCTGTATGGGATGCATCCTCTCTTACTTCATCCTCTGTTGAGGAAGTTTCTGTTTTCTCTGTCTTCGATACCGCATAACTGTCGGTTTTAATTCCATATACACCGGAACCGACCATTGAAAGCAGCATCGTTATACTAAGAAATATTACTTTCAGTTTCATTTGTTATCTCCTTCTTACTTTCTTCATCGGTTTCACCTTCAATAACTACACCTTTAGCCTTATTCTTTATCAGGAACTCTTCAAGTGCCTCGTGATCCTTGAAACCGTATTTGAGTGTAACTTTTCTAAATAAATATCCATCAATACGATTTATCTCTGCGTTGATGACATCAAGCTTCGCCTGCTCTTTGCTGCATCTTTTCCGCGATTTGCTAAACGCCTCATTTGCAGCCTTCACTTTCTTCTCTTGCGAAGCCTGATCTTCTTTAAGCTTATTCAGCTTTTCCTTCATTTCTTTTTCTGTAACCATAATCAACCTTTCCAACTTTTAGACATAATGTCCAAAAGTTTAGTCATTATCTTCCGTACTATATGGTGGTCTTATGAAAAGAGTTATCGGAAAATCTCCGCTTATATATCTTGTACGCATAAAAACACCGCCTCCGTTTGACTGTGAACCACTGTCTCCTGAGCCGGTATTTCCTCCGATAGTTGTATAAGAACCATCACCATTATTTGCTAAGACTATTTCTATATGTTCATCTGTGCTGAAAAGAACAAGATCTCCGTACTTTGCTTCTCCTCCACTTATGATGTGACCGCCATTCTGTGCCCATGTATGAATAGCCGAACATCCGGCTGTCTTACCGCCATCATAGAAAGCATCAGCATTTCCACTCTTGTTGAAGCACCACCATACAAATACACAGCACCATGGATAATCATCTCCGCTGACTTCTGAACCATAGTATTCAGTGTTATAAATGACCGTATTGGAACCGGCAGGATTTTCTGTTATTCCTATCTGACCCTGGGCTGTTTTCACAACTCCTCCAGGACCTTTTTCTTCTACAACAACTCCGCCACCGGTAACGCCTCCGGCCTGATATTTCTTCAGCCATTCTTCTCCGTATTCCTTATGACCATAAGCTGACCAGCCCATCTGTGATGCCATCTTCTGTGAATACGTAGTTGAAATATCCAGTGTCCACTTGGTTTCGCCCTGGGCAACCATCCAGTCCAGAAATGCAAGTCCGTAGTTATAGCCCTGTGCAACAACCTGAAGCCCGTCATAATCATCTGCTTTTTCGACTCCCCATTTATCAAGCCCGTCTATAAAGTATCTGCATCCGGCATCAATGGATTTCTGTTCCGTGGAATAATCATTCCATCCATCCGGTGTTCCGGAAGTCCAGTACCCGCTTTCCTTACTCTGCATCAGATCACCACCACAGCTGGAAGAAATACCATTTGACTCCTGCTGTATGGTTGCAAGTATCGCATTCACGAAATCTTCCTTCCCATAAGCTGTCATTCTTTCGGTTACAAATGTCCTCCACTGCTCTACCTCTGCTGGAAAGCCTGCTCCTGTAACCGTGGATGATTTTGTATAATTTTCATCACCACCAAATGAAAGCAGCAGCATCGGTCCGGCTGATGTGATAAGCGAAGATATAAGTGCTATGACAAGTGTGCAGGCAATGGCAATTTTTCCTGCCGGTGATTTAGCAAAATTAAGCAGGTGCCTTCCAATAGTTTCAGCACCTGCTTTTGCTTTATCAAATACATTAAGTCCGGTTGTATATGTTACTTTTCCAGTCTTTCCTGCCGCCCTCGCCTTACGCTGCTCTGCTATGGCGTTCTTCATATATTTACGTTTTATCGCCTTCTTCTGAAGACTTTTCTGATATATGTTCGAACTCTTCCACAGCTCACTGTCCTTCGTATTCTTAAGTGCGGTTTTATACTGAAGCCGGTAATTATTTCTTATGATCTTTTCTTCCTGCTTTGCCAGCTTCGATATCTCTGCTTCTGATTTCTGTGCACGCCAGAACTTTGCAGTTCTTGAAATGCTTATGATATTCGAAGCTCCGTCTGTTACTCCGGCTGCTGTATCTATCCAGGCATTCTGTGTGCTGTTCTCATCTGCATCCATTGCCATATCCAGACCATGAAGTGCTCTCTGTCCGATACTTCCGGCAACATCTGCAGGTCTGTGTCTCGGCACATCACTGAGCTTCGGCTGAACAGTCTGCTCGATCTTCAGATCATCCTTAAGACCACCATTTAACTCTGTCTTCACTTCATATGCTTTATGCAGCTTATCCTGCATCTTTCTGCGGTTACTCTTAAGCTTTTTCGCATGAGCTTCATCCATCCCTTCAAGAAGTGAACTCTCGCGTCCTTCCCTGAGTGCCTGTGCTTTTGCTCTTCTCTTTGAGGCTGTATAAAGTACACCGTCACCTTCCGGTTTCAGGATTCCGCTTGTCCTGAGATCTGTCATATCATGTATGCTTTCACGGACTCTTTCCCGGTCGGTAAGGTCTATCACTTTATCCTCAGTAGTTCCAAGCATCACATCACTGGCTGTGGAAATGTTACTCTGCTGATACTCGCTTATGTGCTTCCGCATATTTCTCTGGGCGGCACTGTTTGAAGTCCTCAGCACATCTCCTGCAACAATACCGGATTTCAGCCTGCCTCCACCATCATTACCAGATGAAAGCTTCTCTGCCGGTCTGGTATTCTTGAGTGATTCAGAACTCACCTCCGCCGCCTTCTGTTTAAGATTATCAATACTCATAGGCTACCTCCTTATTCAGAAGACTCACCTAATGATTCTTCATCCTCTTTTATTAAATTGTCCGAATCCTTCCTTGTTTCCGTCTCAGTCTGTGTCTCACCCGGCTTTGTTGTAAGCAGTGAATACATGATCGTATCCTTCGGGAATCTGTCCACAAATGGCTGTACTATATCTCCGAAGAAGATAAGTCCTTCACCCTGTCCGACGTTTGTCACATACTTTATCTGATGCTGTGAAATGTTAAGCTTCTGCGCTAAGATATCTCTGTCATCAGCACCCTGATTCAGCATATATACGAAGTCCGAATTATCGAAAATATTCTCAATCTCCCTTGAAGCAAGGAAGTCCTTGATGTTCTGTGTTATGCCTGTCGGAATTCCTCCCCACTTTCTGAAACGCTTCCAGATTTCCATGGAATATGCTGCAGTCAGCTCATCTTTGAGGAGTAGGTGGAATTCATCTATATAGAACCTTGTATACTTATGCTGCTCTCTGTTTACTGTTACCCTGTTCCAGACAGCATCCTGCACTACAAGCATTCCAAGCTTTTTCAGAGTCTTTCCAAGTGACTTGATATCGAAGCATACTATACGGTTATTAAGGTCAACATTTGTCCTGTGATTGAACAGATTATTGGAACCTTCAACGTACAGATACATACACTGTGCTATATGCTGGGATACCACATCTTCCTTATGTGAAAGAAGCTCTTCATAAAGATCCTGAAGTATCGGCATATTTTCCGGTACCGGATTTTGGAAATACTTTGTATAGATTCTTGATACCGCAAAGTCTATCGCCGATTTTTCTTCCGGCTTAAGCCCTGACTTACCACCCACTACCAGCTCCATAAATGAAAGTATGAAGTCTGCCTTCAGTGATACCGGATCGTCATCATCGGAATAGTTCAGATTTATATCAAGCGGATTTATATATTGTCTTGAAGACTGACCTATCTTTATGATCTGACCGCCCAGGTAATTCACCAGTGGGTAGTACTCGGCCTCGGGATCACATATCAGAATATCATCTGTGGTTACAAGGAATGTATTAAGTATCTCCCTCTTGGTAGCAAATGACTTACCACTACCAGGCGTTCCGAGTATAAGTCCGTTCGGATTCTTCAGCAGCTTTCTGTCAGCCATTATCATTCCGTTACTGAGGGAATTCAGTCCCATATACAGGCTTTCCTTTGATTCCATAAAAAGCTCCTGAGTCGTAAACGGAACAAATACCGCTGTACTACTTGTAGTGAGAAACCTGCTCTGCTTTATGAAATTCTTTCCTATCGGAAGTGACGAACAGAATCCCTGCTCCTGCTGATGATCCAGCTTTCTAAGAACACAGTTTGCTGACTGTATGTTATTACTGAGAGTGAACCTGAAATCCTTCATTCTCTGAAGATTCTCATTAAATGATGTAATGAGAAATGTAACCTTGAATAATCTCTCATTACGAGACTGCATCTCCTTAAGTAAGCTGTGAGCTTCATTGGAATATGTCTCTATATCCGGTGGGATTATATCCATATCGTAACCGGCTCTTATCGCCTTCTTCTGTTCCTCAATCTTCATCTTGTTGATATCGGACAGCTTGCCCTTAATGTACTTCATTGCTTCCGTCTGATTCATTGCATCTATGTGCATTGTTACTGAAAGAGCATCTTCCATGTTCAGAATATCCGCTAGCATTTCATCTGATATTTCCGGAGCTGATATGATGAGATAATTTGTTGTAGCAAACATATCTCCGATTTTGTAATAATCCTTCGCCCTGAAATCAAATGATGTCGGTGCTATAAAGTTCTTAGGTGTAAGTCCGCTTTTTGCCACATCCCTGAAGGAATGCATTGCAAACTTCTCCAGTGAGTCCTGATTCATGTAATCATGCATTATCTTCAGTCTTTCGATACCATTTACAGGAAGTGCCCTGCAGCCCATGATCTTGAACTTGTTCATGATATCCGACTCGATTTTGGCTAGTCTTGAAACAGCCTGTTTCTTATCCCTTGCCTCAATACCAAAGACGATATACTTGGCTTTTACTATTCCGTTATTACCTTTCTCCAGCTGATTACGAAGGTATTCTGCATACTCCTGACGGACTACATTAAACTCATCATCCTGATCAGGTATCGTGATAACCTTCTTATACTCTTCCATATCCACTCTCTGGTTTATGAAACAGAACTGGAAATGTATGGTTTCATCAAAGTAATTCAGGAACTGGCAGTATTCTCCGAAGATATGCTGCTTTTCATCATTCTGTGCCAGTTGATAATTGATATCGAAGAACTGTACCATCCTGCTGTAATAGTTATCTTTCACTTTACATAGACCATCCGGATATATCTGCTCGAACGGTAAGGTATCAAGTGTATTTTTCGGAACCTTTGCCTTATCCACCTTTTCAATCAGCCAGGTAAAAAACTTTGTCAGCGGATCTGTTGCCTGCTGACCATGATAGGCTGACTGATATGATGGAGTCCTGGCGCCCTTTGTAATCTGTGTTTGATTAGTATTTTTTACAGTTGCAGCATTTCTTCCACTGCTACTTCCTGCGGGAGTGTTTCGGGATGCTTGAATATCCTGTGCCATTTTTCCGTCTCACCCCTTTCTTATTCAGTTTTGCAAGCCGCTTTCTTTCCATATCCTCTTTACGTCTTTCCTCATAGTATTCATATATATTTTCCGAACCCATGAGCCGTATCTGGGGATAGGCAAAGCGGTGTCTGATAAAATTCAGTAAGTAAACCTCAAGAGGGAGCCCGTCCTTTTCCACAAGTCCGAAGAGGAAGAACGGAGCCATCAGCGCTATAAGTGAATAGAACGCCGGCGTTGTCCCTGCAAGGCTTCTTATTATGAAATATCCTGGGAATCCGACCACTATACCTATACCAAAGCAGACGCACTGCCTCTTGGTAAAGTTCCCGATGAACTTGGTCTTTATGTTGGTCAGATCCTTCGGAACATCTACATATGCCATCTTATTTCCTTTCTCCATATCAAATGATTCTGGGTATCAATCCTTCAGATTTCATATTCAGATTGAATAGATTTTCTAATTTGTCTGAATTGCAAATATCTGCTTCGTGATACCTTCACATTTGAACATGGTATATACAAGAAGTATTGAAATACCTACCGTACTCCAACACGCTTTCGTTAATAGTTTTATTGCTGTCACTCCGTTATCTGGATCCACAGCTATAGTATTAGGATCAAAAACATGTGCTACGAGCACACCATAGATTGCCACACATATCATCATCAGTACTGCCTGCATTGCCAGAGCGAAGAGATTCTTCAGATAGCCCTGACCTATGCTGGACAGCTGATGATTAGTAATGGTCGCAAGAGGCAGAGGTGCCACTGCACAATGAAGATATATGGAGATCATTCGCGAATACAGGATGATGGTAATGAGTATTCCCATAAATTTGATTATCAGGTCTATAAACCATGTGGAAACGGTCAGACTGATAAGTCCGGAAACATCCCCCGGTTCCGCATCCGCATCCAGATCTCCGTAATTATCCGTAAGATATGTGAGCAGCGTCGAGTCCTGTGTATTCTCCGTTGTTATAAAATTCAGTGTCGTTGTGGTCTTTCCCACCATCGAGGCACCAATTCCGAAGAAACAGTTGCATATAATAAGTGAATTGGAAATGAACCATGCTGCCACTATTGTTTTTATCAGCCACTTCATAAGTACTGACACAAAATCAACATCTGCCAGATTGTTCGGCTGGATCAGCATTGATATAAGCTCCCATAGTACAACAAATGTGAATACCGTTCCGGCAACCGGAAGCGCTACATTTTCCGCTATACTTTTTATGAGAGTCCATATAGTACCACCCTGCCAGGATTCCGGCGAGGTTGAAAGTTCGGTACTGATGGTTCCTACCTTTTCATTCAGATCCGATAACATGTTGTTCAGATTCATATATGCAAGCTCGTAGAAAATGTCCCTGAATCCATTCATCAGTTTCTGGACCGTACTATCAAACAGCCCGAGAAAGACCGGCATGAATTGAAACATATGTCATCTCCTCTACTACTAAAACGGCAGCCACTACTTCTGTAATGACTGCCTCATTTCCGTTTATATTTTCCGTACATTCATAGCTCTATCATGCTATAATGAATATGTGGTTTTACTGTCCAAGGTTTTACCACATAAGAGCATATCTTCTATATCCTCTGATATATGGATATGCTCTTTTTATAATGTTGATGGTATAAGATCCGAAAGCTTCGGAACGAGAAGTGCACCTATCAGCATAACTCCGGCACCGGCCATGAACTGCTTCATACCTTGGGATTTAGCGCCCGGATTATCATTTCCATATCCTTCAAGAAGGTTTACGACACCGAGAACTGCGAGACCACCACCGACTGCTATGATAACTACCTTAAGAGCCTTAACACCACTCTGGAGGAAGCTTGTATAATCCAGGAGGGATACTGCCATTCTTCCAAGTTTACTGTTCGCTACATAATCAGGACAAGTCTCCGGATTCATATACTGGTCAATACCGAGTGACTGTACGAATCCAACTGCCTTTGCAGCTATCTTATCCTGAAACATTGAAACCGATGCATGTGCACCGGAAAGAAGGGCTACACCCTTCGCAAAAATAGAACTTATCATTTCTTTATTTCTCCTTTTCTTTTTCCATAATAAAAACAGAGTTTTATCCACTCTGCTTTAACTCTTCTTCAGTTGCATATTCCTCATTTGCTATCTCTACTGCCGCATCCATCAGATCATCCGGTATCCTGAGTCCGGAAAAATCGAATTCTCTGAACTCCGTATCCTTAGGAATTTTAGGCATACCATAACTTCTGACATACGCTTCAATATCAAATACATTTTTAGGATCTGCATCCGAAAGTTCTTTATACATTTCATGCTTTGTGATATCTACCTTATCAGAAAAGAAAGGTCTGACACCACGTACCTGTAAGATACATTTGCCGCCATCCATCAGAGCCAGGCGGTCTTGGCTCATAAGTTCCCGTCCAAGTTTTTGATAATTCAGACCATGGGACGGATTGTTACCTCTTGTATCCGAGGTATTATACGTGTCTATTGTTTCTTTGCCCAGCAGATCTGCCAGGTCTTTTAATGTTGATTTTTCCTTACCACCAAGAAATAAGAAGCTGTCACAATTACCTTCAATCGTTTCGGCGTTGTCTTTATAAATTGACTTAAGCTGAGCCTTCGACTGAAGGATAATTGATGCTGAGATTTCCCTGCTTCGAATGGTTGCTATAAGCTTTTCGAACTTAGGAATCTGTCCCGTGTTTGCGAACTCATCAAGAATACATCTGACATGCACCGGAAGCTTTCCATGATACTTATCATCCGCCAGAGTACATAGTAAATTGAAGAGCTGAGTATACATTATTGAGACTAAAAAATTAAGCGAATCATCTGTATCAGATATAATAACAAATAACGCTGTTTTATGGATCCCGATATCTTCCAGATCCAGCTCATCGTATGCAGTTATCTCACGGATTTCCTCGATATCAAATGGCGAAAGCCTTGCACCGCAGGAAATCAGGATTGATTTTGCAGTCTTGCCTGTTGCTAATTGTCAATAGTATCTTGTACTTTTTCTTGTGGAATGCCGTAAATACGCTGTCAAGATATAGGCTGCCCTGCATCCGCTTTCAGCACCCTTTTAAGCTTCTGAGAGAAGGTCTGCCCCTGCTCCTTAAAGTGAAGATTCGCAATATAGGTTGTCTTGCCGATAGTGCGTCTTACTGTATTTTCGGGCAAAGAAGAAGCACAGGTATCGTTCTCGACAACTGCGCTCTCCTGCTCCGGTATTAAATTGTTGTTCTCCATAATCGTCCTCCCTTATAAACTGTGGTCTGACCTATTTTTGTTAAGATTCTTATTCCTTTCATTGCGCTCGTTCTGAAGCGTTTGCTCAAGATACCGCTTGTTGTAGCTAAGCACTTCCATCTTGGCAAGATTGATGATTGTATCAGATAAAGGTCGCTCGGTCTGCTGATATTTTTCCTTCAAACCATCAAGCTCCTTTTTCCATGCTTTAGGGGTAATCTTTTTGTCCGGCTCCTTGATCATATCTTTGAATGCGCTCTTATACATCTTGAAACTGTTAAGCTGTGCCTGATGCTGTTTCTTGTATTCCTCCGCCTGACTCTTCTTAAAGAACCCAAGAGGCTTGCCGTTCTTATCCTCAGCCCCCTTCAACTTCCAATACTCTATGTTGTACTTATGATACGGCTCATAGTATTCATCATTGAAATCAAGAAGTTTTTGAAGATAAGACATACGCTCGGTCATATCGCTCCTGCTCTTTTCCATCGTTTCATAATTTGCTTTCAGTTCTTTCCTGTCAGCCTGCATTTCATCAAAGGTAGTCCAACCTTTGCTCTGCACATAGGCTTCCATTTTTGCCTTGTCCTGCAATGATGCACGGTCTGATACGGAACTAATGAACTGCCCCTTCACAATCGGAAGATTTAAGCGGTTATTGTTGCGCTCTGCCATCTTCCGGATCACATCAATTATCTCACTCTTGAATGTTTTGATAACTGTAATCGGAATAGCCACAACTTCCGCAAGTTCTTCTTTGGCTTTTTCATATGCCGCACGAGCAGCATTTATGATTGCATTTCTCGCTATAATGTCCCGATTGATATCGCCTCGGATCGTCTTTATTCCGGCACGCTCCATAGCACTCGCTTTTTCTCCAAGATGGATCTGCGGTATAATATCAAGTCCCTGCTCTTTGAATGACCGATGCTCCCAATGATCTTCCGTCATTCCAAGCTCTGCATTGGCAGAATTGATAGCGTCCGTCAGTTCTTTTCTCCACATCTTTCCATACTGTTTATCGTCCCAATCGTTGGTCTTGATCGTGGTACACTTCCATTGCTTTCGGTTACGCTTATCAACCTTCTGTTGTCCGGTCTTTTCATCAATAACAGGAATACGCTCACCGTTCTCATCGGTGAGATAAACCTTCTTCTGTTTTGGCATCCAATGTCCCTGTTCGTCAATGCTCCGCATGGTGAGCATGATATGAGCGTGAAGATTACGCTGACCTTTATTATTTTCAGAATCATGGATGGCAAACTGCACGCACATACCTTTTGAAACAAACAGCCTTTTACATAGCTCCCTCAAAAACATGATTGCAAACTTATATGTCCAATTATTCGGAAGTTCTATTCGCCAAGTTCTCGCAAGCTGGGCATCATCTTTCTTCTCGAACATTTCGACAGAGTTCCATAGTTTTTTCGGATCCTTATATTCCTCGGGTGCGTTCTCGGGAAGTAGCACTTCATTATGCACCAAGTCCTCAGCATACTTCGGATAATATGTTTTGCCGTCATACTCGGAATACATGATCTCTCGGCTGATGTATCCGGACTGTTCAACGGCAGAGTGACCTCCGGTACACTTCGCCGTCCTTCCGCATATCTTCATGCGGGTACTTATGTTTTTAACAGCCATGCCGGCACCTCGCTTTCCCACACCTTAACTGGTAGCGATAGTGACAGGGTGGCAGGGCAGACTTTGTGGATGGTGAAGCTCTGCTCTTTAGAGCTTCATCAGACGCAAAGTACACAATAGGGTAGGTGTGCCTCGCACACCGGAGGGGAAGTGTAGCTTCCCCTCTTGGCTGCCCGTGGCAGACAACAGCTGTCCGCAGGACGCCTCCGGCAGGACGCGCAGTACCACCTCTGGTGGTATATCTGTGCGCACCCAGAAAATCTGGGTGAAAGACCTGATCAGTTTTCGTCCTCATCATTTTCCTCATTTTCGGCATCAGTATCATCACTATCAGCTTCGTCATATTCAGCCTCCTCCGTTTCGTTATCCTCGGTTTCAACAGTTTCATTTTGATCATCCGTTGTTTCTGCTTCCTGTTTTTCCTCCATTCTTTCTTTGATTACCGTCTTGATCATGTTTGTAACACTGGCAAACCCCAACGCACACGCTATGATCCTGTTCATTTCCAGCTCATTAAACTCATAGGCATTAAAGCCTTCGGGGAAGTATTTCAGCACACATCCGCCCATCATATATTTGTGGCGATCCTGTATCTTCCTTACTCGCGCATTCTCCTCCTTAACCGCTTGGGCGTATTGTACCTGAGCCTGCCTAAACTTCTCATCAGCCTTTGTCATTTTCTTGGATTTCTCCATCTGTGTAATTGCTCTCTGTTCCATTTGAAAATCTCCTTTCTTTTTTTCGCCGTTTCCGGCAATTTATGGTTAAAAAAAGACGGTGACGATAAATCATAAAAGATCAATCGTCGCCGTCTGCGGTAACTATATTCAATTTTGCTATATCATTTTAAATCTTGGAATTACCCATACCTTACATCTTCATGGTTTCTCAATTTCGATACCCTTGTTTCTCACAGTACGCGATCAATTTTTCTTTCTGTCTTTTCGTTTCAAGAGTTTCTCCGGCTCTTTAACATAACTGCGCACAATGGTACCGCAATTGCGGCATACCAAATGATAAAGAGGACATCTACTACCAAATGTCATATTACTTGTTGCGGAAATCCCGCCATACCCCTCCTGCAAAGCCTCGAACAATTCAGATGAAGCGCAGTACGGACAACTGGTAACGATTGTATCCCTATGATCAGCCATATTTATTATCCTTCCATTTTAATCTTTCTTCTGAAGAGTGCGAACATAATCCTTTGCATTGATCATCAGCAGGATTGAAAAAAAGAAAGTGATAAACATAGGTACTACTGCAAACCCCGCACTTATTTCTCCGTTGCTTTTCAGAACCAAAGTTGCCGCACCTAAGGTATACCCGCAGCAGATCATTTCCAGACCGAACAATATTGCTGCTCTTATTATCACCTGTTTTTTTTGCTTTGCGGCATAATCCGCTACCATTGTCAAAGTTTCTTTCATGTCTTCATTCATATTCTCATTCTTCCTTTCCCCGTTTAATAGTTCACGGATGTCAACGTCGTAATAATCCGCCAGTTCAACGAGAATGCTTATGTCCGGCATCGTGTTGCCATTTTCCCATCTTGAGACAGATCTTGAGGACACTCCAAATTTTTCCGCGAGTTCTTCCAGGGATATTTCTTTTTCCTTCCTAAGACTCTTTAGAAATGCTCCGATTTTAATCTGATCCATATCTTTTTCCTCCTCTGCAGGGCAACGATAACACAATCCTACTATCAGCAACATGACAAAGAGTGAGAATTGCCGTTTTTTCTGACCGGACATTCGTGTCCTGTATCAGTTTTTCCTCTTCAACACTGAGATTGCCGCATAGTGCAGAACATTAAAGCTGTCAGGTACTGCCTCTAAAAGCTTTCTGTGTTCAGCATCCCATCTTGCCAGTTCTTCAGGCGAAAGCGAAGCACCGACACCTCTGCAGGCAATCATACGTCCATGCCACGTCTCCCTTGTAAAAGGCACGTTAAGATCATACTCTTCGTGTTCTTCCATGTTGAAATAATCGTACATAACATCCGGAATATGGATAGGATGCTTTGTCTCCCCGCCGCCTGTCCAGTCAGGATTAAACTTATGTATCAGTTCCTCGCTCCTTCCGGCAATCTCATCTTCAAAAGGCAGCCACGCCATGTAAAGGATTACCAGCTTCCCGTCTTTCCAGAGAAGCCTGTGTAATTCCGGGGCAACTTTCACGTGATCAAAATACCAGAAACATTGACATGCGGTGATCACATCAAAAGAATCAGCCGGATAATTGATCTTCTCTGCTGAAACTGCCTTAAAATCGATATTCATGCCCGCTTCGGAAGCGAGCCTTTTAGCCTGCTCTATCTGTTCAGGTGAAATATCGGTTCCAGTCCATTCTGCACCGTACTTATACATATTGCGCGGTAATACGCCTGTACCGGTTCCAAGATCCAATACCTTCTGTCCCTCGATGCAAAGACCTCTGTCTGCAATCTTTCGGTAAAACTCATCAGGATAGATATCCCTGTATCTCGCATAATATTCAGAGGTTCTTCCCCAGTCAAAAGCTTTACCTGCATCTATTCTGTTATCTTTGATCTCCATACTTTTGTACCTCCTTATCTGATTATCTGCTCACATTTTAAGCATTTCACGAAGGATTTTGTTTACTCCCCCGGCTGACACAAGCTTATTTCCAAGTCTCTCGGCATTTTCAGCTATTTCGGGGGAATTGATAAGTTGCTCCGCGACAGCAGCAATCTTTGAAGAACTAAGCTCCTGATATGGCATTGCTGCTCCGGCTTCATTATCCACAACACTTTGCGCATTATACTTTCTCTCAAATACCTTTCCGGGGATCATTATCTGCGGTACTCCGTGTATAAGTCCGTCAACTATGATATTCTGACACCCGGGATTTATAAAAAGCACTGCGTCAGCTAGCTTCTTATCTCAATTCCAACGTTTTGCGATATGAATATTTCCGATATCGTTCTCCCTTAAGGATGCTGATGCAATATATATCTCATATCTACTATCCTTAAATGCCTCCCTGATGATATTTAACATCTTTTTCGGAGAAACCGTGCCACTCCCCATGTACACAATGATCTTATCCCTGACTAGTGTATTTCCGGCAGAACATATTGTTTTCAATGCTCCGCAAAAGTACAGATCAGATTTTATTATAGGTTCAAGTTCAGCAATGCTTGGGCAGAAGGATTTATCCGCCCATTCAAACAGCTTTAGGGCTGATTCCACTTCCTGCATTCCCAATTCGGAAAGAAGTCTGTTTATGCCTTTGGCAAGTTCTGATCTGTAAGCATATTCATGCCGGGTCGGATAACTTACGGAAGTACAAAACGGTATCCTCTCTATTTTCGATGCTATTATCGCAGAAATGTTGAACTCCGAATATACAACATCCGGTCGGAATTCATGAATGGCTTCCCGAATGAAATCAACACTTGCTCTCAGATACCTGTAATCCAAATTACCTGTAAACCAAAGTACTTCATCAAAACTACTTACCGTCTTTTGGGATGTGATACCAATTCTCTGAGCTATCGGAAATGTTCGTGTCGCAATGGCTTTAGGAAGCCCTAACGGCATCGGCGTATCAAGGTAGTAATTGTATATTCCATCTATTTCCTTATAATTCACATCTTTGGCAATGCAAGTAGCTGTTTCTACACCGGCATTCCTAAATCCTTCCACAAGGATTCTGCATCTGCCCGAAGGACCTGCTGTTTCAGCCATGGCTGCCATTGGAACCACTAAAGCTCTCATTTCCAATTCCTTATTTATTGAAACATTGTTGTTATCAATGCCAAAACAACTGCAACGCACAAGATCATTACAAGAATACTTATGGTAATGACTACCTTCCGGATTTTCTTTACTCTCTCCTTATTCATATTTCCTATGTACTGAAGTATCCTTTTGAGGCCTGTACCGGATACTACAATACCGATTATTGCAACAAGATACGTGCACTGTCTAAGATGAGAATATCTTAGGAAAATGTCATCCTCCGGAAGGATCGCTACTGCGAACGGTATCATGCTTAAAACAATGAACAGTATTACCGACGCTATAATATTCGCATAAAGCCCCTTAAGTATTATTTCTTTTTCCTCATCCGAATAATCCGCCACCCTTTCAAGGGTGTCTTTCATCTCCTCTGTCATATTCTCACTTTTCCTTTCTCCGTCAATGAGCTCACGGATATCCACATCGTAATAATCTGCAAGCTCAACCAAAATTGACAAGTCCGGCATATTATTGCCGTTTTCCCATCTGGACACCGTCCTTGCAGCAACACCAAATTGTTCGGCAATTTGTTCCTGTGTCAGATTCTTTCCTTTTCTGAGTTCCCTTAAAAAAGAACCGATCTTAACCTGATCCACTAATGTTTACCTCCCTTCGATGCTGCTATTATCTCCTGTCCGATCCGCATTTAACACGACATAAAGTGAGAAAAAGCCGTTTTTACGTACTGGACATGGTGTGTCTTGTTTATTTTGTTGGCATTTTTTCTGGATATCAAATAACTATTTAGACAATTTTGTCAAAAAATAACGGGACAGATGATTTGCCCTGCCCCGCTCGATTGCAAGCATTAAGCTTTCAACGGTTATTTCAGCCTAAGCTTAACCTGCTTCTGAAAAAACGCTGCCCCATAGCATATTATCTCCTCATAGCCTTTCAGACCTTCGGCATACTTTTCTTTAACAATCTGCTTGATGGCTTCCTTACAATCCTTATCCAAATCGGATTCTTTATCCGACTTTTTCGCTTCTATGATGATTGCACGTCTGTTCTTCTTATCCTTGAGCAGGATATCCGGTCTTCCAAGACCTTTCTCCTTGTTGGAATCCACGCTATATCCCCTTCCGACAAACACTCCGGCAAGAAAAGCATGATAGTAGTCCTCATGATAATCATTATAACTTATTGTATCCCACAGGAGTTCCGAGATAATCTCCGTTGCACGCACTTCATCCTTCTCCCATAGAGTGTTGATCAGTTCTTTTACAGTGTCATTGCTTACCGTATCCGTGAAGAAACGAACTACGGTATCCTCAAAGATTGAAGAAATCTCTCTGTTGGGGATCTTTAATGAAACGTTTTCCCCTTCTTCCTCCGCATCAGCTTTTGTTATATAGCCTGTCATCAGAAGCACACTCCACAGATTATCTTCTGTGGAATGCAAAGTATCATAGGTCAATTCATCCGAAATCGTCTGAACGATAGTCTCACCATTCAGCAGCGCCTCAAACTTGTCAGATACATCAAAATCCCTGCGCTTCACAAATGTCAGCAGGATACCATTGTGACTTGTATTCTTCCAATAATTCTTGGGTCTGGCATCCCTACGCTTCTTTAAAGCAGAAAGGTAATTGATCACATCCCAAGGGCAATATACATAACTGTTACCAAAAACATATCCGTCATACCATTCCTTGATTGTATCAGCCGCCTCGGGTCTGTCAGCCGCTTTAAGAATAGCAGTGATCTCTTTCTTTGAGAAACCAAAATACTGTGAAAAATCTACATCCAGCACCGAATATGATGCAAAATTATTAGTGCCGGTAAATATGCTTTCCTTAGCTATCCGCAGACATCCTGTAACCACTGCGAACTTCAAAAACTCGTTATCCTTAAGCGCTGTACTCATAATTCCCTTGATCACATCCAGCATCTTGGAGTAATAATGATTCTTTGCAGTATCCTTTTCGCTCGCCTTTGCCAACGGAACATCATACTCGTCTATAAGCAGGATAACTTGCTTGCCATATACAGTATAGAGCATACGCATTAGCGTTTTTATACTGTTCTTAACCTCATTCTTCTTCCCACTACCATACATCAACCTATCGTATATGGCTTTATCTGCCGGATTTACAGAACTATTTTCAGCAATATCGGTAAGTTCTTTACATACATCAGCAATTCTAGACTCAAGCATTCTATATGCTTCTTCAAAATCTTCACCCTCGGCATCCTTGAATGATACAAACAATACCGGATACTGATTCATCCACTCCTTGCAAAAAGTCTTATGCTTAGTTATGGCAAGATTCTCGAATAAACCGCTACTATCCTTCCTGATATTGAAATAATTCTCCATCATGCTCATCATCAGAGTTTTCCCGAATCGCCTCGGTCTGGTAAAGAGCGTAACCTCATTATCAGTATCATTAACAAGTTCATATATCAACTCTGTTTTATCAACATAGTAATTTCCCGATTTCCTAAGTGAGGCAAAATCCGACTTTCCAACGCCAACCTTAAAAGCCATATGCGCACCTCCATTCAGATTAAAGCACATCCTCAAATTTGCATAATTATACGCATATTATAATACCATAATCCCGTCAAATTTTCAACAAGATTAGTTGACATAACTCTGCTGTTCGTTCATCACCTTATCTCGCTTGCCATGCAGATTGACTGCCCTCTCCCTCGCCGCCTCTCTCTGCTCCGCTGATAACCGTCTCGGCTTACGATAATTAACAGCAGATTTGGGCATTTCATAGGCCTTGTCGATGTCTGTCTCGCCTATGCACTTATAGACCTCCGGAAAGCTGTTAACTAACTGGTCAAGTTTCCTCATAACGGCAAGATCACGAGTGTAAAGGGTGGCAGTCGGCTCCTCGGCGTTAAAATTGATTATCGTTTCCTGCTCATAGCGTGTCAGCTTCATATCTCCCGTACCCGCTCCTTTCCCCATGATACAAGGTATCTGTCCTTTACCCTTGAATATCGGATAATCTCGATGTGCCGTACGACTTCTTCCTCTCTTGCCTTTTTATATCCAGCTTCATCAAGGAAAAGCCTTAAATACTCGCCCTTTCTACCGAAGTATGACTGATCATCAAGCACATGGATGATGGTCACATGGATTACCGGCGGTTCTGCTTTCCGGATCTCCTCTCTCTGTGCTTCTAACCTCTTAAGCCTCTCCTTTACTGATACTCTCTGCATTTTTGCTCCTTTCCGCCCACATAGGGCTGTAAAATATGATTGATTGATGGATGGACTGACGGACAGGACGGATGCCTTTCTCCCAGCCGTCCCTCTGTTTCTCCCAAATCAACCCTCCTTTTGGGAGAAAGATAGTTATTGTTGGGAGAAAAGAAAAAGTGCTGATGAACATATATCTTCCATCCGCACTCTTTCATATGCCGTTATCCCGATAACTATCGTATGAACTTGTTAAAAATCCGGTACTACGGAGTCGGCAAGAACCACACTCATTCTTGAATAATGCTCCTTGTCATATTCCTCGGCAGGAATACCGTAGGTGTTGGGATTATCTGCCTTGAGCTGTGCAATCCTTGCCCTGCGTACCGGATCATACTTCTTTTCATAAGCCTTCTGCGTTCCCCTTGCCTTACGAAGAAGATACTGCTCGTGGCGCTTATCTTTAATGGCATTCATGCGCTCGATCTCAGCCTTTTCCACCTCGGTAAGCTCCTTCTCCGGCATACTGTAATTGCCGATGAAATTGAAGTAGATATCAATCTTCTGCGTGGTCTGCACGGACCCCTTCCTGTCCCTCTCATGCACTTCGATATGATCAATGAACTCACTGACCATAAAAGGCGTGATTTCGTCAAAATCATTGTACCTTGCCATAAGATCGACAAACCTCTTTCCGCTCTTGCGATTTTCCTCGACCTCTGACAGAAAAGCCTCGATACTCTCAACCTCTTCGTTAAGCACACCCTGCTCCTTGGAATACTGCCTGATAAGCGTTTCATATCTGCTTTCAGGCATCTTCCCAAGTGCGTTATCCTCATAAATCTTGCAGATAAGCCTTTCAAGCTCGTCCACACGCTTCCTGCACTGCTTAAGACGATCCTGCTTCTTCTTGGCTTCGGCACAGCGATTGTCCGCTTCCGTCTGGGTGATATGCTCAATGAACTCCTCCGGATTGTCTTCGATAGTGGTTTTGAGGTATCTGAGCGTATCCCTTACGATTTCCATAACCGCATCGGCGTTTATCCTATGACCGGAACTGCAATAGGTTCCCACAGGCTGCTTGCCGTACTTGGCGCATACATACTGTGCGACCTTCTTTCCATTGCTCGTCCTGTGGCAGTACATGAGACTCCTGCAATCATGGCAGATCATTTTCCCGTCAAGCGGATGAGGCTCTCCCCAGCCGTTCGGATAACGCTTAATGCCCGTCCTGCATTTCTGCGCATTATAGAAGGTCTCCTCGTCAATGATCGGCTCCTGCGTATCTTCAAAGACCTGCCAGTATTTCTGTGCCACATAATGGCTCTTTTTATCCTTAAAATGCTTTCTGGTCTTGAAGTTGACCGTGTGTCCCAGATATTCCTTTCTCGTAAGTATTGAAGCTACACTTGAACTTGTCCAGCGGTAGGGATGCTTTAATTCCCTGTTCTGCCATAAGCCCATTCCCATCTTCTGCTGATGATATGCCGGTATCTCCACTTTGTCCGCTTCCAGTATCTTGCATATCTGGAACGGGCCTTTTCCTTCAAGTGTGAGCTTAAATATACGCTGTACAACCTCTGCCGCCTCCTCGTCCTTGATCCACTTGGTCTTATCATCGGGATCCTTCATATATCCGTAAGGCGGAGAGCTTGCAACGTGCTTTCCGGCTTCGCCCTTCGCCTTAAAAGTGGAGCGGATTTTCTTGCTTGTATCCTTGGCATACCACTCGTTCATGATATTGCGAAACGGCAGGAAATCATCATCCCCCTGCAAAGTATCGGTTCCGTCATTAACCGCGATCAGACGCACATCTTTCTGTCTGAACATCTCCACGATCTGCCCGACCTTCAGATAATCCCTGCCCAGACGAGACATGTCTTTCACAAGGACGGCTCCGATATTTCCGTTCTCAATCTCACCCATCATTTCAAGGAATGCCGGACGATCAAAGCGTGTACCGGATATTCCATCGTCTGCGAAATGCCGGGGACTCGGTAATTCGTGTGATTCAGCGTACTCCATAAGTAGCTTCTTCTGATTTGAGATACTGTTGGATTCTCCCTGAAGTTCGTCATCATGGCTCAGTCTCTCATAGAGTGCCGTGTACCGTTGCTCTTTTTTCATAATGCTCCTTTCCGCCATACAAAAATGGCAACACATGATTAGTTTCTCGTATTCGGGGATGCCTTAAAATCCCCTGCCTACGCCTCTTGTATCGTCTCGGTACAAGAAACTAATTACATGTTGCCACACCCGCCGCAAGCTTATACTTTTTGTACTGACGTACCGCAAATGAATCCGGATCCGCATCTATGCCCTCTTCCTCATTTCCTTCTTCAATATCCTTGAACATAAGGTCGATTGCATTTTCAAAGCTTTCATCATCCTCTCGTGTCTCCGATGCATCTATCATAGTAAGTAGCGATACAAAGTTTCTTTCACTTGGCTTACAGTAGTTTACTATGTATGCAACCAGTGCAGTGAATAAAAGTCTCTCGGCCTTCACCCAGAAATCTTCCCCTGCCTGAGCACCTTCACCCTTAGTATTTAATATAAGTGTATTTACGAATTTCAGTATATCCTGCTCTGTCTTTATATACGCAAATGGATTATAATGTAGTGACTTTGCAAAATTGATTGTATTGAATACTTTTATCTTATAAGGAATACGTATTGGGTTTCCGTTACTCTTCATCAATACTCTTCCGGTTTTATCTCTTGGATATCCTTCAAGCTTCTTCCTCTGGGAAGGTGTAAGGTCTTTATCAAACAGGAAATATCCTCTGCTCAGCATCGTACCGACTTCCTCGAGAATTGTTCCCTTGGGATCAGTGACTACATATGAGCTGTGCATCTGCATTATACTCGGCTTTACAAAGCCTCTCGTTTTTCCGGCACCCGAACCGCCGACAATTTCTATATTTTTATTTCTGTCATACTTCGGATGTTCCGGTCTTGTCATTCGCAGCCACTCACTTGCAGTAAGCGGAATGTTGTTCCACTGATTATTATCCGTATAAGGCGAAAAATCCTTTTCAGTTCCCCACTTGGCAGAACCATACTCTTCACCCTTCCTGAACTGTTTTGCATTCTTCTTCCTTGAATCCATGTATACTTTGAAAAGTACACCAGCCAGAATTCCACCTGTCAGCGGCACCAGACTAAAACTCGGGAACACATATGGCTTCACATAAAAGATAAGTGAAAATGCTTCTACACATTTATCAAGCACATCTGCTTTTCCACTTGAACATACAGCCTGAAGATACTTATTGATAAAGTAAAACAGTACTGAAAATGGTATCACATCTATAGCGACTTTATTGGCATCAATCTTCCCATTCTTTATATATGGCTTAAGTACTTTCCTTGGAAGTGCCTTAAGATCACTCAGAATTCCTTTGACAATCTTATTCTTTGCCATAGGCGTTACCTCGTCTGATTTCTGGATTTCTGTTTTACTCTCTGACGCTGTCTGTTCTTATCTTTCTTAGCCACCTGCTCCTTCTTGGCCTTAATGGTTTCCTTCAGCGATTTTGGACGTTTCGGATTATGCTTTTCAGCCTTCTCCTTAACCTTTGCTTTCAGATCTTCTCCAGGAATGATCTCCTCTTTATCGAGTACATTACCGGCATTATCTTTGATTTCAATCCGTGCTGCATTTATGCCTGCTTCTTCAAGCTCGTCATACCTGATATCAGAATCTTTGACAAACTCCTGCGAAAATACTTTCTCTTCTGCTCCATTCACCAGCACTATTTCTTTGGTCATCGCTCTTTGTTCCTCTAATACCTGTTCCGATGCCATCTTCAAAATAGCACTGAGCTGATCCACATTTTTCACTTCGCAGAAAGCAGTATAGCTGCATGTTCCATCTGCTCTTGGACGCTCCTGCATATCAACCGGAATATGGCTCTTCTTACAGACATCCACAATGATATCTGCTGTCTTCTCATCAGATACATCCAGATGTGCTACTTCTTTCCCATCTTTGTTGAAAGACTTAAGAGAGCCATGAGTTTCCTTGTAATTATCTGTTACAAGACCGACAACCTTCTTCAGGACATTGTCCTTTTGCTCGGTTGTCAGTTTTTTATTCTCCTCCGATTTCCTGCAGGCATCAGCAATCGCCTGAATAATATCAACACTTACTGTAACAATAGCTTTTCCGGTCTGAAACGATTCCTGTGTTAATTCATCTACCATGGGCTACTCCTCTTCCTTTACATACTCAAATGTTATGTACTCATTACCGCTTGATGCTGATCTGGCCTTCGAAATGACAATCTGCACCTTACCGGACTTAAGCTCGGTATAAGCCTCTTCATCAGCCAGGAATTCATCACACATTTCCGTAAGAATTCTACCTGCGAAATAAAAGCATCCAGGAAATTCCTTAAAAAGCATTACACCGCATCTTCCGTTTCGAGCCATAATGGTATCCACATCTGTCACTGTAAGGATTCTGCCTTCAACATCAGAAGTATGCAGCTGTCTCATACCCTCAGATATAAGCGCACTGGCAGTTTTCTTCTTGGAACGAATATCTGCATAACTCATCTCATTTATCTCCTTTCTTCAAATTTGTATATTTGTTAACACCTTTCGGTGATATACACTTAGTCATCCTCTGAACTTTTGGACATTATGTCCAAAGGTTTGTCTTCGTTTTCATTTTCCTCTTCCTTTTCTTTTGCTCTGGTCCAATAAACTATCAATATAATATCCAGTGCCAGCCCCAGTATTATGACCTTTACCAACATAGGCACTTGGAAAATGCTATCTATATTCCACATAGGTATTCGCCTCCTATCCCATTTCAAGTTTTTCTATAATGATCTGCTTCGGCAAGAAGTCATGACAGAAATAACTACTACTAAAAGTTATCCTTTTATCAATAATCCCCATATTATTAAAGAGCATTCTCTGTTCAAACATCAGGAGTTCAAGCTGTTTATCTCTGAACAGCTGTTTGGGTGCTGCATCATTTAACCATGTATTGCTCATAATCAGCGCAAATGGCTTATTAAATGAAAGTGCTCTTTCAAATATCTGTCTCTTTCCTGAAAACGGCGGGTTCGAAACGATGATGTCCCAGTATTCCGGTTCATACTCATAGAAATCAAGCCCTTCATCTATATGGGAATGAACCACCTGAAATCCAGCAGAGCCGATCTGTTTTACAAACTCTGATGATTCCTTATCAAAAGGACACCACACTGTGCTACCTTTAGGAATAAATTTGATGATTGGTTTTACTGCATATGGAAGTGTCATACACTCATCATTTTTCCCATGAGAATATAGAATACTTTTGCTATCCATTCTCTCTCCTTTCCACGATCGAGATGTAGCCATCTCGATGATGCGGTCTCGCCAAGCTGAATCTTATGCAAGCATAGATTCAGTTTGGCTCAACTACGCACAAAAAAGCGCCTATAAGTATTTCTACTCATAGACGCCTTGTCGCTGTTTCTTTATTATAATTTTGTATTACTTCTTGTCTTTCTTGTCATTATCATCTGACTTTTTATCATCAGATGAACCGCCTCTTTCTGCCATGATAGCCATAACAAGCATTCCGACAGCAATAAGACTCATGACAACAATAACAATGATATTTGTTGTTCCTGACATTATTCAATTCTCCATTCCTTTATAATACAAACGGATAATATTTACCCATATCAATCTTCATCAAAGAAAACGGAGATTATTTTGCACCATCCTTATTATGAATATAAGAAACCGGATATGTACTATGTGCTGAAATATATATTGTACCTGATCTTGCAAGTACATAATAAGTCAGTATTCTGATCATAGTAGAATCCGAAGTGCATGAATAGATTAAATAATCTATTCCATTTGAGATTCTTTTTCCACTATAATCATGAAAATTAAAAATAATCCTATAAACAGAATTAAATCCAAATTGTACCTGCGAATCAAACTGGGTATTATCTATGCAGGAATCATGTGTATAAAGTCCCATTTCATAAGAATATACCCATGCTGTGATATCATTATCCTCGGATAAAACGATCCCCTGATAGTACATGGAATCAATGGAATTTGTTACAGGCTCAACAATACTTGATACTGAATACAGAAAAAACACCATGATAAATATCGTAACCAATATTCTGTTATTAACAGGTGTTACCTTCATCGTTCTTCCCTTTATTCATATAACGTAATAAATAAAGTGTAGCACAATGTTCAGTATAATAATACCGTAAAATATAAGAAGCGCCATAAGTAACATATATACTCATAGCGCCTTATAGATTATTTACTTCGCTAATTCATCTACAATCACATTTCCTGTTGGATAATAGATTATATGTCTCAGACCTTCTTCATCATCAAACAGGATTCTGTCATTATCATATTCAATATCAAATCTGCCTTCGTATGTTGCTATAACATCACCTTCAACATCATAGACTGTTATTCTTCTTTCTATTCCACCGCCGAAGTTACTCTGCTGGGTTTTGATTGCTCGCTTACCGGCTTCAGTCCCATTGAAGTACCAGGCTCCTATCGCCCATGCAGCAGCAAGAATTATTATTCCAGCAATTACACTGACTATTCTTGCCTTTTTATAATAAACGCATATAGCGCCAACAGTTATAATAACAACAATTGATAAAAGTAATAATCCAATAATTGCTCCTACTGTCATAATACTTATCCCTCCAGAATACTTACATCAGCTTTAGTTGCTGACTTATCAGTTCTATTCTTCTTGCCTATTGCAAATATTCCACCTGCTACACTGCATCCTAACCCTGCAACTGACAGTGCAACTATAATGCTTCTGAGCGTCCAATCACTCATGAGTGGTGTGATAATCATAAGCTCCCAGATAACTCCTACTGCAAATCCTATAACTGCTCCCTTAAGTACTTCCATCTTATTAACCTTATTTGTATTCTCCATTTTATTATCCTCATCTTTCGTTTATTTCTGCGATTTATTCGCATCTCTTTATTTGATGATTGGATAATACAACACCTATATCTGCAAAGGGTATAATCTGTTGTGAGTTGCTTTTATTATGTCGCAAATGGTATTTCGATATAATCGAGGGACGGATGATCGGACCGTCCCTCATCGAAAGGAGGTTATCTCTGGGCAGCGAACGATAACTGCCCATATGATAGAATCTGAAACTCTATACCACATCATGTGATGCAGAAGAGAATCTATTTATATAATCAATGTCGCGTTCGACATCAATATCTATTTCAATATGAAAGATTCCAAATAACGCCTGAAGCGCTTCTGATATTCCTTCATATGAACTATCAACTCTTGAAATACATAAACAGTTGTTATAATTATTTTCACTGCGATCAAGTATTCTTATCATCTTTGTCTGTGACTTAAGACATAAATCATTCATCACATTATTTCTTCTTCGGTGTTGCTTCGAACTGCTTCTCGGCTCCGAGAATTCAACTGCAGCCCTGTATTTCGGAAGGTAATACTCAAATGGAATCCCTATGATGCTATCATCGTCCTTAAAGAACTGTAACCCAACCCGGGATGCATAGTATTCAAATGCCTGAGAGGGAAGTCTGAACCTTCTGGATCTTAGAATCATTCTTTCTTCCAACATGGTCTCATAGTTCTTCTCTGAAGCAACCTTTCTACAGGAAGGACATACAGCTCCCTTTAACATATATCCTACACTTGCCCTGAAATCCTCTCCGCAGCTCCCACATTTCCAGAGATACATTCTTCGGAGTGATCCGGACGCTACATTTATTGAAATCCGGTTTTCATCAGAGAACAGACTGCTTAATCTATCAAATGATGCATCGACAATACCTGCATCTTTAAAACTCTTTATACGACAATTCTGCTCACATACCGGACAGCCATGTCCATCAGTTCTGTCAGATATCCTAGCTTCCCATGTATGACCATGAGGACAGCACCATCTGACCTTTTTATTACACTTGACTGTAACCATATCCGGAGTGAGAGGATAATTCTCCTCTGACCATCCGGCAGCTACATTGGGATATATGGTACTGAGATCATTAAAACCTTTAAGAACTTTGTTACCGGAGCAATAAGGACAACCGGATCCATTTACCCGGTTCTTTATTATGGCTGTCCATTCATGACCGCATTTTCCTTTCCATCGGATCTTTTTGTGAGAACCAACAGTAACATCCATAGGGGATATATCATTCTCTATCCATTCCAGTGCAAGCTCAGGATATTCAACTGCAAGTATTCTTCTCAATTTTCATCACCGTCCGTTTCTGAACTTTTGGACATAATGTCCAAAGGTTTCTCTATTTTGCATGGAACATCATATCCTGATTAACTTCCATATACAGATTTCCATTGAAGGTAGTTACTGCATTAAACAAAATGGCAAGTGTATAACTCTTTAAATTTTTTGCATTAAACATCCTCTTCTGAATCTGACTTAACGCATATTCCATTATGTCTTTATCATACTTATCGAATCTTGATTGAACCAATTCTAACGGCATGACTTCTTCATGTATAACAACACTTCCAGGAAAGGTATATGCCTCAACCATAAGATCAATTACATCATCCAGAAGTTTTTTATCGAACTTGAGATTATTTGCGATCTGATCATACTCAACCATTTCTTTGAACATGAATTTGGTGCAGGCCATCTCATCCATCAATCTCTTCTCCGCTTGCATGTCTCTTCCTGCGCGCGTTTTGTTATTGATGGAATCCTTATCACTCACATTGTTATATATCTGGTTAATATTATTAGAATCTTTATTATTCTCATCCTGATTCTGGGATGACCGTTGTCCCAACCTTGAGACGTCCGTCGTCACACATCCGTAATGACCGTCATCCCATTCCTGAGACGTCCGTCGTCCTACTTCTGGTACATCCGTCGTCTCACTTTTAGGATTACCGTCGTCCCATTCCTGAGATGACCGTCGTCCTATATCTGGGACGACCTGTATTTCTGCCGTTTCTGAGGTGTCTTTCCCCAACCTTTGGACATTATGTCCAGAAGTTTCATTATTTTCATCATCTGCTTCCAGTGAGTTTTCAACATCTTTATTCTCAAGAATGCGTCTTACTTCCTCAACCTTATGAACATAAATCCTGCTAGGTTTATTCAGAATACGAACTTTTTCGATAAGTCCGAACCACTGATTTTTTCCATCTTCATCAGTATCTATACATATCATATTGGAAAGTTCAGTAAATAATCTGGAAGCTTTGCTGTGGGATATATGAAGATCCTTCATCACATCCTCAACTGTGTAATTAATGAAGGTTCTGCCCTTGTCATCTTCCCAGCCGTTCCGGATAGAAAGACCGGTTCTGTTAAGTAACAGTCCATAAAGGATCTTTGCATCTCCTGATAAATTCATAAAACACTCAGACACTATCAGATCCATTGGAACCTGGATATGAATGAACTGATTTATCTCGTCTCCATGAAAATATGCTGATTCTGGTATACTTATTCTTCCCATTTCTATACTCCCTTAGCTTTCCACTGATCAAGAAGTGATATGATTATTTCTTCTATCTCTTTTTCGGTGCAAAAATCCGCGAAATACTTATTTATGACATCTGACTTAAGTGTGACCTTTCTGCTACAGCTACCTTCAGAACTAACGGACAGTATCTCCCATACCTTCGCTTCAGTCAGCTCTCCGGACTGGCTGAGCTTCTTAAGAGCGCCCGACTGCTTTGTTGACATCTTTACATCGGTTTTTTCAAGAACAGATAGAACCCATTCCTGCTCTTTATTCTTCAGGAAAGATATATCTACCCCCTGAACAAATCCTATTTTTTTATTATCAACCATATCAAGAAACTCGTCAGAAAGCCTCGCCAGCCAGATATATCTCTGGATCATCTTGCCACTTTCTCCAGACTCTTCTCCCATTGCATCAAGACTGTTGCCTTTCTTTCCCTGATGTTTGATGGCATCATATTTCATCTTATAAGCTTTTGCCTTTTCACTCGGGAGAACATCCTCTCTCTGAATGTTGGAATCAACCATAACTATCGTGGCGAGATCATCAGTCAGATTTCTGATATACATTGGCATAGTAGTAAGACCCGCCAGCTCGCAGGCTTTCTTTCTTGAATGTCCGGCAATGATTTCATAACCACCCTTGGATCGGATCCGGGCAATTCCCGGAACCAGAACGCCATGCTCTTTTATACTGGCGACAAGTTCCTCCATCCTCACATCATCCTTGACCTTAAAAGGGTGTCCTTCAAAGGGATATAATTCATCCAGCATTACATCCCTTACATTTGTTTTCAGATTATCTGAATCAGTCATTCCGAACAGATCATTAAAACCGTTCAGCTTTATTTTGGACGCACTTCTTTCTTTAGACATTCTCAAGCACCTCCTTTGCGAAGTCGGCATAAGCCGTAGCAACCTTACACTTAGGAGAGTGCTTATACACACTTACCCCCTCGGCACTGGCTTCAGCTGCCTTGATTGAATAAGGAATCATGCTATCGTAGATGTGAACTACGCTTCCATAAGCATTATCTAAAAGCTCAATAATGTCTTTTGCAAAATTAGTTCTTATATCAAGCATTGTGATAAGTATTCCATCTATTCCCAGATGGGTATTAAGTCCCTGCTTAACCATTCCTATGGTCGTTATGAGCTGTTCTAAGCCTTTTAATGAGAGATATGCAGCCTGCACCGGAATAATCACCTTATCTGCTGCAGCAAGCGCATTTATGGTGATAAGGCTTAAGCTTGGTGGACAGTCAATGATTATAAAATCATAATATCTCTTAACC
>R24__coassemble_171_pt1 | contig 48201 bp, 54 predicted proteins | sample R24__metabat2_high_PE_052 | metagenome-assembled genome bin R24 | reverse complement strand
GAGTATAATGGAGAGACATACTATCTGAAGGAAGATGGCAAGATGGCCATGAACTGGGAAGAGATAGAAGATAAATGGTATTTCTTCGGTACGGATGGTGCGATGCGTCATGATGTGACTGAGGCAGGATACACACTGGGACCAGACGGAGCCCTAGTGGAAGAATAAACTCGTGAGAGTGTTGAAGAACATGAAAACTAAAGTTGGTTTAAAAGAAATTTTAAAAGAGAATATATTATATATATGCTTTGCGGTATTTATATTAGCGCAGAGCCTTGTTTTTGCATTTATTGTTCCATTTGGCCAGGTGCCTGATGAGATGACTCATTATCAGTTAATAGAAGAGGAATGGGGCAAGACTGGATACTATAGTGAGATTGTTGAAGTTGTGTGGCAGCAGGGAGGATATGATGAGCTGCCAGGAAATGCTGAGGCAAAGGTGGATGATGCATCAGTTGATAGTATCTCGAAGGTGAAATTCTCTAAGGGTTATGACTTCCTGGAGTTTAGGCCACATCTTAACATGATACGACACCTGCCAGCGGCTATAGGTTTCTACATCGGTGTTGCACTGCATCTTCCTATACTTACATGTACTCATTTGGCGGAGATTTTTGCTACTTTCTTTTTTGTGATAATGGGTATTCTTACTCTGAAGACTACTCCGATCAAGAAGGAGATCTTTGCTTTCTGTATGCTAATACCTGAGTGTATCCAGCAGTGTACTTCTGTTAATTACGATTCTGTAGTTATTCCAACAAGTATTTTTCTTTTTGCTTATATACTGAAGCTTTATTACAGTGATGAGAAGATCAAGTGGAAGCAGATGGGCTTTCTTGCTCTTGTGTCACTAGTTGTGCTGGTGACCAAGGCACCATACGTGCTGATCCTTCTCTCAATCTTTATTATTCCAATATCAAGATTTGAACTGAAGATTGGAAAGAAGTTCGAGGCTGCCAGCTTCTTCAGGAAGTTCTGGTTTGTGTTTGTGATTTTGATGATCATTGTGGGAGTTCTTGGAGTTTATGTTCTGAGACGCAGTCCCGAGGTTAAGACTGTAGTTGCAGATATCCTCAGCTTCCCATCATTTGTGAGTCTTTTATACAGAACTTATTCTCATTGGGGATATTATCATCTTCAGCAGATGGTAGGTATGTTTGGCTGGATCGATTCTGTTGTGACCAGCCAGTTCCTGCTGCTGTTCTTTGGCATGATGACATATCTTAATGTGTGCATGGTGGAGAAAGTTGAGAAGGGGCTTAACTTCCCTCGCAGATTGATCCTCTTCCTTATAGCTATTGCGATTATTATCTTTATTGAGATAGCACTTCAGACTTGGACTTATAAGTACCTTGAGTGGGATATCTTAGCTGGTGTTGATACATTTAGACAGTACAATACTGATCTTACTGAGATCCTGGGTGTGCAGGGAAGATATTGGATCCCTTGTCTCCCTCTTATCTTAGTTGCGCTTTCGGGCACATCTGAGAGAAAGAATGTAAAGGTTTACTACGGTGTACAGGTGGTTTATTATATAATAGCTCTGTATAATGTTATGACACTACTTTATACAAGATATTGGATGAGGTGACGGATGGTACAGTCTATAATCTATATAATATCTTTTCTGGCTCTATGGGCAGCTTTGGTGCTGGTTAAAAAGAGCGATGAGAAGAAGAATATATGTATATGGCTGATTGTAGGTGGCTTTCTCGTGCTGGCGGCCCAGAGCTTTTCAGCGGGGCTCCTTGGCGTAGTGAAGCTTCCAGTGTCTACACTCACCATCGGACTCTTCAATATCATCTATGTTGTGCTGATTGCCTTTTGGATGAGAAGAGGCGGAAAGAAGAGTGACTCAAAACTCGCTGTTCAGCGTTACTATGTTAAGGTAGTTGATATTGTAGCAATCTTAGCTATTGCCTTTCTGCTATATAAGATCGCTATGATCAGATACGGCAAGGATCTTTACATTAACTTTGTTAGTGTAGATGCGTCGGTTCACTGCAAGAGTGCGCTCACTGTTGCGCTGGAGCATAAGCTTCCTAACAACATGTACTTTGCTTCATTTAACACTGGAGTTATGATGGAGGCTGCACGCGGGCTTACAGGCTGCAGTGCGTTTTCCTTATATAAGATATTTATACTTTGTGAGATTGTGTATACGGCATTTTCTGCCTATCTTTTCTGGGCACTGCTCAGAAGTGTAGGTAAGGATAAAGTGCTGGATATGATAGTCGCTCTGGTACTGACTGTGCTTTACTGGATTACATATCCTGCCTATTCAACCCTTTTTGGGTTCTCTTACTTTGGGATGGCAGTGAATATCCTTACAGTGCTGGCGCTTCTTATAACAGAGTATCTGCAGCATGAACTGGACAGATCGGTTATGATCGTGTTCCTGAATCTGGTTCTGTTTGGAATCTTTGTGTGCTACACTCTCTTTGTTCCAACTGCGTTTTTTGGTACATTTATCGCGATTGCGATATTTATGATAAAAAGAGATGGAAAGAAGTTTATTAATTGTAAGAACATTCTGGAGATGCTGGAGGTGTTCCTGATCCCAACAATCCTCGGACTTCTGCATTCTTTTGGGAATGTTAAGGAGCTGTCGGGAAATGGCGGCGGCATTGGTATAGATGGTGGTTGTTACTCCGATCTTTATTCAAACTTCGTGGTGCTGATTCCATTTGCCTCCATCGGTATTTATTATATGATCAAAAACCGGGACGGCGTGTTCTCACTTCCGATGATGGGCGTGCAGCTGATCTTTATGCTGGCGCTTTTTGTGGGTGCGATGAACGGCAAGGTGTCGGCGTACTACTACATGAAGAATAACAGTGTGCTGTGGATGATGCTGCTTTTTGCGGCAGCGATGGGTATCTACGGGATGATGGAGAAGTGCAAGGGGGCTTTTCTCTTCGCGTTTTTCTTTTTCCTGCTGATCTTCATGGGACGCTGGGGCGACAACTGGGTCCGCGAGAGGAATCCTCGTTTCCTGGCGGCGGATGCGCAGGGGTACTTTAATATTATTTACTTTAGTGACAGCTTTTTTAATGCGAATATGTGGGTCAGTCTTGATGAGGTTGACCTTTACAGATATGTGTATGATAACTGCTCTGATGCGGAGACAATCTCGGTTAATAACGAGATGGAGAATGGGTGGTTTAAGACGCTCACTGGCAACGAGAAGACTTTTACCTACGGCGAGCTGAAGGACTTCAAGAAGCTTGAGGATGACTCGGTGGGTTATGTGTGCGTGGTGTACTCGGCGCCATATGAGGTTGTTAAGGATTATGTGAGCGAGTACGAAGTGGTTTATAGCAATGCCGAGGGCATGGTGCTGAAGGTAGGAAAGTAGGCGTATGAAGAATATAATTATTATTCCGGCGTACAATGAGTCCGGAAATATTGAGAATACGGTTAAGGATATAGTTGAGAATGCTCACGGGTTCGATTATCTGATAGTGAACGATTGTTCCAAGGATAATACTCTGGACATCTGTCGTAAGAATCATTTTAACTATATCAATCTGCCTATTAACCTTGGAATTGGTGGAGCTGTTCAGGCGGGATACAGATATGCTTACTATCATGGTTATGATACTGCGGTTCAGTTCGACGGTGATGGACAGCATGATGCGGCTTATCTTTCTAAGCTTCTTGAGGTGATAGAGAAGGATGAGGCGGATATGGTTATTGGATCCCGCTTTATTGAGAACGAGGGATTTCAGTCATCGGGACTTCGTCGTGTAGGTATCAGATATTTTACTCGCTTGATTAAGCTGCTGACTCGTGAAACTATTACTGATCCTACTTCGGGTATGAGAATGGTTAATCGTAAGCTCCTGAAGGAGTTTACTGAGTCTTATCCGAAGGATTATCCGGAGCCTGAGAGTGCTGTAACGATCCTGAAGAGGGGATATAGGGTTAAGGAAATTCCGGTGCAGATGAGAAGTCGTGCAGAGGGAGAGTCCTCTATATCCATGGGTAAAAGTGTTTATTACATGATTAAAGTTTCGCTGGCTATATTCATAGCTAATATCATGAAATAGATGGAATGAGTCAAAAGGGCTTTGAGCCAAAGTGACTCTTTTTGAAGGAGTGTAAGTATGTCGCTTAGATTACAGATAATTATTATAGTGTGTATGATTCTGGCACTTATATATATCGGCAGGCGTGTTGCGACCAAGAGGCTGGAGTTTAAGTTTGGTATTGCTTGGAGCTTTATTGTGGTTGTAATCATGGTATTCGCCATATGGCCTAAGCTGCTTGCGATGGTGGCCCATTTGCTTGGTATATATGATCCTGTTAATATGCTGGCCTTTGTGGGTATCGTGCTGGCGATCTTTGCTATCTTCTCTCTTATGATGGAGGTTAGTAAGCAGAGTGAGCAGATTAAGAGGCTGACGCAGGAGCTGGCGATTCTGAGGAAGGATGAACACGATAATTCTGAGAAGGAGAGTGAGTCAAAGTAGCTCAAAGCCGAATTGACTCATTGAGGAGATAACATGGTACATACTTTTGTTATATGTGCGTATAAGGAAAGTGAATATTTAGAGGAGTGCATTCAGTCGCTGAAGGCGCAGACGGTGATGTCGAACATTATCATGGTGACATCCACGCCAAATGACTATATCGATGCACTGGCGAAGATGTATGAGATCCCACTTTTCATTAATAAGGGGGAGTCGGGCATCACTCAGGACTGGAACTTTGCGCTTAGCAAGGTGAAGACTAAGCTTGCTACTATCGCTCACCAGGATGACATCTATGATGAGCATTACACTGAAGAGTTTATCAAGGCGATTCGACATACGAAGAAACCGCTGATTGCATTTTCCGACTATGGCGAGATTAGGGATGGTGAGAAGACCACGGATGTGCAGATGCTGAAGATTAAGCGTCTCATGATGCTGCCTCTTCGTCCAAGGATTTTTAAGGGCTCTAGATTTATTCGAAGGAGAGTGCTCTCCATGGGTGACCCTATCTGCTGTCCTTCGGTTATGTTTGCGATGAAGAATATCGAGCAGCCACTGTTCCATAACCATTTTATTTGTTGTGAGGACTGGGAGGCTTGGGAGAAGCTGTCCCGTCAGAAGGGTGACTTCATCTACATCGCGAAGCCGCTGATGTATCACCGTATTCATGAGGAGTCGACGACTACGAAGACTCTTGAGGCGGGTGGCCGAATCGAGGAGAATTATGAGATGTTCTGTAAGTTCTGGCCAAAGCCTATCGCCAGACTGATCAATAAATTCTACACAAAATCTGAGGAATCTAATGAGCTCTGATGCAAATGTGAAAATTTCTATAATAATTCCTGTGTATAACGCTGGACGCAGTCTCGTGAGATGCCTTCGCAGTGTTGCGAAGCAGAGCTTTACGGACTTTGAGGTGATCGTTCTAAATGATGGCTCCAATGATGACAGTGCGAAGCTGGCTGAGAAGTTTATTGCCCGGAGCGAAGTGCTGAAGACTCGTGCCAGGGTTATCTCCAAGGAGAACAGCGGCGTGGCTGATACTAGAAATTTTGGTATCACTCAGGCAAAGGGCGAGTATCTTGCATTTATCGATCAGGATGATTTTATCGCTAAGGACTACCTGGAGAAGTACTACAAAGCGGCTTGTGGCGGTTCTGTTAATGGCGATGGTTCGGCTTGTGCTGACATAGTTGTTGGTGGTTACGAGCGTGTTGCTTCTGACGGCCGCATCATTACCCGTGTTATTCCTGCCAAGTCTGATTGGGCTGGGTACATCGTGACTGCACCGTGGGCTCATCTTTTTAAGACGTCATTTGTCCGTGAGAACAAGATAGAATTTCTGAAGAATAAGATTGGCGAGGACGTGTATTTCAACGTGGTTGCCCTAAACCGTGGCGCTAGTGTTGAGGTCATAAACGACGCTGGATACAAATGGTATTACAACACGGAGTCTGTTTCGAATTCTGTGCAGAATACCTTCAAGGATGATGTTGACGTGTTGTATCTGATGGACTCAATCGTGGAGTCGATTGGTGATGCTACCTATTCGCCTTATCTGGAATACTTCTTCCTCAGGTATGTTTGCTGGTACATGCTTTTCAGCACCAGGGGTAGTAAGAAGGCAGATATCGAGAAGGCGTATTCGAAGTGTTTTGATTGGATAAGGAGTCATTTTCCTGATTACAGACGTTCGAAGTTTATTGGTTTCAGAATGCCGAAGGGTGAGAATCCAAAGTTCCATGCCTTTGTTTTTGTTTTTTATTTGATGGAAAGAATGCGTATATTAAAGCCGATGCTGAAGTTATTTGGAAAATAGTGAGGAACTATGAAGAAACTGAAGTTTATCCCGATTGGGTTTTACGACTATGACAATATAATCGAGGACGCGATCCACGACTATGGATTTGAAGTTACGAGGTTTACGCCGAAGGGGAAATACACCCCGATCCAGAAGCTTCTTAACTTCTTTTTGCGTGGAAAGCTGCTGGATACCAAGGTGCGTCGCCGCGAGGAGAAGTACCTGCTGGGTGACGACACAAAGTACGACTGCATATTCGTGATAAATGGCACGCAGCTTCACGCGGACATCCTGGAGAAGTACCGTGCGGCTCAGCCTCAGGCAAAGTTCATCCTGTATCTATGGGATTACGTGGAGAGGCTTGATAACTTCGAGTCGATTCGACCATATTTTGATGAGATTTTTTCATTTGACGAGAACGATATCGAGACTTACGGCTTTAGGCCACTGCACAACTTTTATACTGACGCTCACCTTTATAACGGCGAGAAGAAGAGCATCATGTTCGCTATGAGCGGGCTGCTCCATTCGGGCCGCATCCAGGTGTGGGACAAGATCATCCGCGACAACAAGATCCGCCAAGACAAATGTTATCTCTACATGCTTGGCTATCGAATCATGGATTTCGTGAAGGCGTTCCTGCCTAACCGAGACCGCTGGATGACACCGAAGTACATCAAGGTGAATCCTATACCTCTCGCTAGCATGGCGGAGGTGATGAAGCGTTCCCGTGTGACATTGGACGTGCAGTACGGCGTGCAGCGAGGTCTCACATTTAGGACCTTTGACAGCATGGCGGCGCACACGAAGCTGATTACGACAAATGAGTACATCAAGAATCACATGTTTTATAGGTACGGAAATATTTACGTGATCGACAAGGATAATCCTGTGGTGCCTCGTTCGTTCTTTACGGAGGAGTTTCACGAGATTCCTGAGGAAGTGATGGACGAGTACAGCGTGGAAAGCTGGGTTCGTAAGATATTCGGATAGATTTTTGGAATATTCGGTTTTTGGTGTTGTATTCATTTTGAATATTGGATATATGATTGGAATATAGATATTTTGGTTTTGGAGTTATAGGCTATGCTGCGTAAGCTGCTTTTTGAAGGAAATATAAATATAGCTAGACGTACTTATATATGGAATCTGGCTTCGAGTATTACATTTAGCATGCAATCCGCAATCTTTCTCTTGGTTGCGAACAGGGTGAGTGGTAATACTGAGGCCGGCATTTTTATTCTGCTGTACGTTTTCGCTCAGAATATAAATGCTATCGGCAACTATAATCTCAGGGATTTCCAGGTGTCCGACATCAAGGAGGAGTATTCCTTCGCGACTTACTACACCACGAGGCTCCTCACTTGCATCCTGATGGCACTGGTGGGCGTGGGCTACGTGCTCATCAAGGGGCTGGGCTTCTCGTCGATGCTGATTCTAGCTTCTCTTGTTGGCTACCGATTTATCGAGTGCGTTGAGGATGTGTACCACGGCATCATTCAGAGGCGCGGAAGGTTCGATGTGTCGTCCATTTGCATGACGCTTCGTATCGTGATATCCAGCTTGGTCTTCTGCGTCGCGTACGTTATCACGAAGAGTCCCGTTATTGCATCTCTTGCGATGGTGGTGTCATCATTTATCATCTTTATCTACACAATCACTGTGCTGAAGAAGGAGTTCGAGCTTCGTCCGAGCTTTTCGGGCGAGAAAATCCTGAAGCTTCTTGTTGCAGGATTCCCGATCTTTCTTGGTGCATTTCTTTATTCATACCTTATAAATGCGCCGAAATATGCCATAAATGACCTCATGAGCAGTGACACTCAGACTATCTACAACATTCTCTTCATGCCGATTTTTGTGGTCAACATGCTGAGTACCTTCATCTACAAGCCGCTCATCGTTCGTCTGAGTGAACTATGGAAGGATGGTAAAATGAGTGAGTTCGTGAAGTCGATGGTGAAAATGTCGCTTATCATCATGGGACTGACACTGGTCGTGATCATCGGCGGCTACATCGTGGGGCTCTACCTGCTCGGCTTAATCTACGGTGAGGACCTGGCGGGCTACAAAATGATATTCTCGCTGATGCTTCTATTCGGCGGCGTGGCGGCAGTTGCATTTTACTTCAACACGCTGATCACTATCATCAGGAAGCAGTTCTACATCATACTCGGCTACGGCGGTGCATTTATCATCAGTATGTTCGTGACGCGTCCGCTGGTTTGGAGCCACGGCATCGACGGCGCGGGCTACGCTTATGGAATCATCGTTGGCAGCATCGCGGTGTTCTATCTTATCGCGCTGGTGATCGAGATTGCAAAGCGTTCGGCTGCTGCAAAACGCTAGGTTGATGAAACAAGTTTGGTTGCCGCGAGGAAAGAAGGGAAAGATTAAGTGAAGAAATTAATTGCACAGTTACTTAAGTTCGGCATAGTGGGTGTCATTAGCTTCATTGTCGATTTTTCGATATATACAGGGCTCAACTTCCTGGGCTGCCCATATCTAATCTCAGGACTTGTCGGCTTCATCGTGTCGGTAATCGTAAATTACATTCTTTCCATGAAGTTTGTGTTCGAGCGCCGCGACGATATGTCCCGCAAGAAGGAGTTCATCATCTACGTGGTCCTAAGCACCATCGGCCTCGGCCTAAATGAGTTGCTCCTCTATATCTGTGTCGACCTCGTCTATGCTCATTCAGACTTCCTGATGGGACTCTACGGCGACCGCATGGCAGAAATCGTTGCGAAGGTCTTTGCGACAGGCGTTGTAATGATCTACAACTTCGTTTCCAGAAAAATCATCTTTGAGAAACATTAGTCGTCCCCGTTGGCAGGTATATAAGAAAACGAACCCCCCTGGGTCAAATATGTGTTGAACATATTGACTCAGGGGGTTTCGCTGATTATAGCATTGCTTACTTTTCTCAAAAAAAGAGATAGCAAGCAAAAATAAAAAAAATGCTTCTCCTGTCTGATCCACGGGTGAGGCGGCTCTTGAGAAAGAACTAAAACATTCTCTTTCGGGAGCATCCACTTTGGAGTGGGTGCTTGCCTATATTTAATATATCATTGTAATCACTGATTTGCAATGGAAAAATGATAGAAAAATGAAATTAAATGGCTAAAATAGGCGCTTTTGAACTGCTAGTTCAAATTTCTTATCCATATATACGAATTTATAATATATTTACGAAAAACCTGTTGTTTATTTCGTGGTTAAATGTTATGCTAATCGATGTAGGAAGTACCCATGACAGGGTGGTAGCCTCCCGAGCCTCCAACCGAATGTTTCGGAATCTAGGAAGGGAGGTGGTGCGTATGACAGCTTATGAAATCACTATGATTGTACTGAGAGTGATCGATACATTGATATCGCTCAGTTCGCTAATCATTGCATTGCTTACTTTTCTCAAAAAAAGAGATAGCAAGCAAAAATAAAAAAAATGCCTCTCCTGTCTGCAAACGGGAGAGGCGGCTCTTGAATAAGAGCTAGATTTCTAAACCGGGAGCATCCACTTTGGAGTGGGTGCTTGCCTACATTTAATATAACACTTACTTTCATGTATTACAACTAGAAATGACATTTTAACTGTATTATTTTGGAGGCGTATAACATGACTATCAGCGAAAGATTATTTAAAAGAATGAAAGCTATTGGAATGTCCCAGAAGACATTTTCTGAGAAGACCGGAATTGCGCAAAGCACCATCAGCGAGTGGAAGAAAAAGAAGACAAATCCTACCTCTGAAAAAATAATGATTATCTGTGAAGTACTGGATGTCACCCCTGAATGGCTTCTCTCCGGAACTGGAAAGAAGAGCAAGAGTGCTAACAGGCCAGATTGGTACGTGATAGACGGAAGCACAGAACTTGGCCAGATAGTGACAAATTACAACGCTATGAATTCCGACCAGCGTTCTCGAATGATTGGCTACATGACCGCCCTAATGACCATGCTGAATGAACCCTAAAACCTGCCATTGGGGACGGTTCTCGCTGGCCTACTTTTTGAATTACAAGTTCAATGACAACTCCTCTGAAAGGTGCTAGTATGGTGGTAGAGAACTGGTTTACACTTTTCGGCGTGCTCAGTTTTGTTTCGTCATAATAAACAAATCGCTTCGTGATTATTACTAAAAAAGGATTTGGAATTCTTTGATTGCGGCTATGATTCATGGCGTTTCAGTCAGAAACGGTCACAAATAGTCATGAAAAATGCGGCTGATTTGGGACTTGTTTTTCGAAGGAAATGGCTAAAATATGACGTTTGGAACTATATGCTACTAGGAAAAAACTGAAAAATGCTCGCTTTTGTTGCGCAACATAACTGAGCATTTCTGCGGTTTCGGGCGCAAATCGTTTCTGCTAGTATTTCTTCAATCTACGTAGATTCAAAATTTACTATGATTGGAGAGAAATATGGCAGAAGTTAATCGAGAGTTCAAATCGGAGCTCTTTGCATTTCTTTTTGGCCGCGAGGAGAACAAGAAATGGGCGTTGTCCCTTTATAATGCGATGAATTCTACGCAGGTTGCGGATCTCAAGGATTTGCAGATTATGACAATCGAGAATTATCTGTACCTGGGAATGAAAAACGACGTGGCGCTGATGATACGAGATGTCCTGGGTGTGTTTGAGCATCAGAGCACATTTAACCCGAACATGCCAGTTAGGGAGTTGATGTACGCGGCGCGGCTCTACGACAAGTATCTGCAGCTAAATGAAATCAACCGTTACAGTAGCAAGAGGATAGCGCTTCCAGCTCCGCGGCTGGTTGTGTTCTACAATGGCACGGAGGACAGGGCGGATCAGGTGCTGCGGCTGAGCGATTCGTTTGACGAGGAGAACAGGGCTGTGGCGGACATTGAGGTTACGGTCCATATGTATAATATCAACTACGACCGTAGAAGTGAGCTGCTTGAAAAATGCAGGCCTTTGGAGGAATACGCCTGGTTTATTGATCGTGTCAGAATGTGTGGCGTAGATGGAATCGAGGAGGCTGTAGAGAAGGCGATAGACGATATGCCTGAGGATTTTGAAATTAGGCCATTCTTATTGGCGCATAGAGCGGAGGTGATCGGAATGATGTTTATGGATTACAACGAAGAGGAAACAATGCGGCTAGTACGAAAAGAGGCCGAGGAAGACGGCAGAGCCCTTGGCATGGCGCAGGGGGAAGCCCGTGGATTAGTTCAAGGATCGAATGAAGCGTTCAGGGCTATAGATCTTATTAATAAGGGCGTGAAAACACTAAAAGGATTAATAGATGAGGGTATCCCTGAATCAATCGCACAAACAGCATTAAGTCATTATACAGCAGAATAAATTTTTGTTATTGTTTATACTCTTCATATAAGTTACAATAATACTGTACTGAATAATTTAGTAAAGTCGTGGAAACGCGGTGACACAAAGCTCAAGAACCTGTCAAATGGTAGTCAGCTGCAATTAGTTAATTAAGGCACCTACCATAGGTGCCTTTTTTGTTAGTTTTAGAAGTGTGGTTACTTGTATGAGGAGGTGTATTGAATGGGTAAAAAATGGGGTAAAAAAACAAGAGGATTAGTGGCAACTTTATTGTCTGTAATACTTGTGATGAGTGGGCTGTGTGGAGTAAAGGCATCAGTTAGGGCAGCATCATTTAACCGTCCGGTTATGAGAAGTATAACAGTTAAAAATGATACGCTAAGTAGACCGGGTATATGTTCATTGGTAATTGATGCGTATGATGAAGATTTTTGTATAACTTGTGCATATGTTAATCTAATGTGCATCGATTTAGATCCTTCTTATGATGATGGAAGTTTTAATTCAGGAAATATTACTGGAATGACGGGTACAGGAGAAGTATCTGTTTTTGATGGGAAGATATATTTAGACATACCAATCGATGAAAATGCTCCGCTGGGAACATATATAGTGACTAGTGTTGGATTTATTGATTCAGCGTGTAGAGATAATACATTTGACTTAGTTTCGGCATCGGAAGTTGATAAAAGTAATCCTAATGTTTTGTATAGCAAAAGAACTGATAGTTATTTTTATAATGAGTTAACTGATGCGTATGGCCACAAAGCAACTGGCGCAAAATTTACGCTAGTTGATGATATGAACTTTTCTGATAAGTTTTCAGTGGCAAATCCGAAAATATCCGAAAGAATATCTAAAGTTCAGGAAGGACATTCAGTGGGACTCTTTATGGATCAAAGCAATGTTGTTCCTAAATCAGCATTTGATGCCATAGCAGGAAGAGACGTGAATATAGTAACCTATGCGTATTCAAATGGAGTCAGATGGGTATTTAATGGAAAGGACATTAAGAATCCTACAAAAGATGTGGATGTATCCCTTGAAATGAATCAGGTGAGTGGAAAAGAATATGGATTAGAAGATGATGTTGTGGTTCTGAAATTTGCTTCAAATGGAGTCTTACCTGGAAAAGCGAATGTTCGAATAAAGTCGGATTATCTATACCATTTGAATTCGATAAAAGGTGATTTATATTTGCTCTACAATGATAACGAACAATATGTTTGTGAAGAGGGGGCTAATGTAAAACTGAAATTTGATGGTATTGATAAATGGTGTAGCTTCGACGTTACTCATAATTCAGAGTATGTTATTTGTAGTGAAAAAAGTATAAAAAAGGTTTCAGAATCATATAGTAACGAGTGGGTTGATGGAAAGTGGTATGATGCCGATGGGAACCAGTCCTATTCAGGCACTCTTGAATGGAAATGCAATAGCGCCGGCTGGTGGGTTGAGGATACTGCTAACTGGTACCCGGTAAGTTGCTGGCAGAAGATTGATGGATACTGGTATTACTTTGATGCATCAGGTTATATGGTATCAAGTGCTTGGCAGGATGGATGTTGGCTGGGCTCAGATGGAGCCTGGACCTATGAAGCTACTGGTTCCTGGAAAGGAAACAGTTCTGGCTGGTGGTTCGAAGATACCTCTGGATGGTATCCATACAGCCAATGGCTAAAGATAAATGGTAGCTGGTATTATTTTGATGGCTCCGGCTACATGGTAACAAGCAAATATATTGATGGATACTGGATTGGCGCTGATGGCATCTGCCAGTAATATGTCGGCTATTGGGGACGGTTCGGACTGGCAGAAATCTGCCAATGAGAACCGTCCCCGGTGGCTGATTTTTTTGTGCCAGGGTGTGGGGATTGTGGTATTATATAGGTGTTTTATAATAGGTGAATTAAGAAACGGATGTATTTATGAATAATCAATTTGACAGAACTCAAATGTTACTCGGCGAGGAGGCTCTGAAAAAGCTGGCGACTAAGCGCGTGGCGGTTTTTGGAGTTGGCGGAGTTGGCGGCTACGTTGTGGAGGCTTTGGCTCGTTCGGGAGTGGGTGCACTGGATCTTATCGATAAGGATGTAGTGGACGAGACTAACATTAACCGCCAGATCATTGCTACACTGGACACTGTGGGGAGACCTAAGGTGGATGTGGCTGAGGAGAGGGTGCACAGTATTAATCCTGACTGCGTTGTAAGGAAATATCAGTGCTTCTATCTACCTGAGACAAGATGCAATTTTGATTTCTCGGAGTATGATTATGTAGTGGATGCTATCGATACGGTGACAGGAAAGCTTGCGCTGATCCAACAGGCGAAGGAAGCTGGTGTGCCGGTTATCTCATCCATGGGAGCGGGCAACAAGTTGGACCCAACAGCATTCAAGGTAGCGGACATCTATAAAACCAGCGTATGTCCACTGGCAAAGGTGATGCGACGTGAGTTGAAGAAGCGAGGTATCGATTCGCTGAAGGTGGTTTACTCAGAGGAAACACCGATTGATACAGGCGGAAGAACACCAGGGTCTGTGGCATTTGTGCCATCCGTGGTGGGCCTAATTATCGGTGGAGAAGTGATTAAAGATGTGATAAACTAGTATTGCTATTATGATTGTTGGATTACTGTGAATAAATGATAAGAAATTTTCGAGAAGGAGATGGGGATATGAAGAAGATAGTAGTTGGCGATTACGAGCTTCAGACTGAGGGCCTGATCATGGGCGCTGTTATCGCAACAGGCGCAGGTCTTGTTGGCCTTGGCGTGAAGAATCTTCTGGATGCTAGAAAGCTGAAGTATGCGGCTGAGCAGCCGGTTGATGAAGAACTGGAGTTCGAAGAATATAAAGAGAATAAGAGTCGTAAGCTTAAGAAAAAGAGAGATGCAAAGCTCCGCCGTGGTATTGTCGGCATATCAGTTGGTGCTTTCGCTACAGCTGTGGGCGTTGCTGCATTTACCCCTCTCAGAAGATACGTGGTAAATGACGATTTCACTCTTCGTACTGATCGAGCTGAACAGTTGGACGGCGTAGTTAGTAGCGTTCGAGAACTAAGTGGCTCTCTTAAGGGTGGCGTTCAGAACAAAGTTCAAACTGTTCGTAACATTGATATATCAGATATCAAAGATGAGTTATCTAGTATCAAGGAAAACATCCCTGATATTAAGAGCAGTCTTCCAGATATTAAATCTTGCTGTGGCAGATCCTGCAAGTGCAGTTTCCCTTGCATCTCTTCACTGAAGAGCAAGGCTCCTGATTTTGATGATGTGAAGGCCAACATCCAGAACATCAAGGCACTCATCATCAAGGTTCATACCATAAAGAAAGTAAGCGAGAAGCTTGAGTCAAAGCTTCAGGACATCCTGGCAAAGCTCGCATAATGAGCCGAATCGACTCATCCAATAAAAGGTTAGGGGTACACGGGGGAAATGCTAACTAAGACTGCTCGTCAGCTCATTCGCAAGGAGGGCTGGAAGAATCTAAAAAGAAGATATTATCTAAATATACTTGTTGCATTTATCTTTTCTGTAATAATCAGTGGCGGTTACCAGTTTGCTACCCAGCGGGGCAGCATTCTGGATGACAACGCCTTTTCTACAACTGCTAGTATAGTCGAGGCAGAGAATGGCAACGGGCTCCTGGGTAAGGACACCAGCCGATCCAACGCTGAGACTCTTCGGCAGTTTATTTTTAATATTTTCGAGATTGAGGACATCGATGATCCTGACGACATCCCAACTACTTCCGAGCAGTATTACGGAGGCGTTGCATCGGTGTTCGTCAACGAGATCTCGGGCAGCCAGTCCTTCGTGTTCGGAATTCTAAATGGCGTCAACCAGCTGGTTTTCGGCGGCAAGATCGCCAGCTCGATTACCATTTTTATTTTCGCTGTCATTTCTATATTCATTTTCCTGTTTTTTAAAAATGTTATCGTCGTTGGAAAGAACAGGTATTTCCTGGAGCAGCGCCGCTACCATGGCACTGGCGCCAGCGAGCTTCTTTTCCCGTACAAGAATAAGCGCCTGAAGAACATCGCCTTCGTCATGTTCTTCAAGTACATCTACCAGGTGCTGTGGAACCTGACCATCGTGGGCGGCATCATCAAGCGCTACGAGTATTATCTGATTCCGTACCTTGTTGCCGAGAACCCAGAGATTACTAAAAAAGAGGCCTTCGAGCTGTCAAAGACGCTTATGCACGGCGAAAAATGGAAGTGCTTCATTCTCGAAGCATCCCTCTTTCCTTGGTACATCCTTTCGTACTTCACATTTAACCTGTCGTCACTTTTCTTCTCAGATGCCTATATCGAGTGCGTCAGAGCGGAGATCTACATGCAGATCCGTACTGCAAAGAAGGACAGCCTCCGTCTTGGTCTGAGAAAGCTGCTAAATGACGACTTGCTGGCTATCGACCATATCGAAGAGTGCGAGCATCCATCGGGCGTGGAGGTTATGGACATTCCGTCAGTTTCGATTCATGACCTAAGGTACGACTACAACCGGACATATCCATTTATCTCTCTGGTACAGCTCTTCTTTACATATTCGTTTGTTGGCTGGATCTGGGAAGTGTTCTACTACGTGGCTTCAATTGGAAAGCTTGTAAACCGCGGTACCATGCACGGTCCATGGCTTCCGATTTATGGCGTAGGTGGAATATTGATCATCCTGCTGCTGAAGCCACTGCGTGAGAGACCTGGGCTTCTCTTCGTGGGAGCAGTTGCAGTCTGCGGTACTGTTGAGTACACCACAGCCTGGGCGCTGGAGACTTTCCTCCATAAAAAATGGTGGGACTACACGGGCTTCTTCCTGAACATTCACGGCAGGGTCTGTTTCGAGGGACTTCTGGTGTTTGGAATGGCAGGGCTTGCATTTACCTATGTGTTCTCGCCGATGCTGGACGATATCTACAAGAAGGTGGACATTAAGTACCGCCGAGTGGTCTGCATTGCGCTACTGGTTCTGTTCGCGGCTGACCTTGTCTGGTCCGTCCTCTCACCAAACGTGGGTGTGGGTGTCACCATGTGAGTGATAAAGTGTCTGCGAAGCAGACAGTAGAGTCCGAAGGACGGACTTTATCAATTGTATGTTAATCACTTTCCGAACAGCGGTTTACTACAGTTTCTTGTACATGTCTACACGTAGTTTTCATTACCACCTTTTCTTTTGCGGTGGGGTTGTGTTATGATATCATTCGTCACTAATTATTTAAAAATTTTTATCTAAATATTTTTAATGAGTCAAAAGGGCTTTGAGCCAAAGTGACTCATTTTAAAACTTAGAAGGAGTTACAAGAATTATGAAAAACAGGGAATATCCATTTTATAATCCGCCTCATATGTCGAACCTGAAGGAGATGATCAATCGTCTTGCAGTGGAGAAGGCGGACGATACAGCATTTGTTTACCCATGCGAGAGTGGGGAAATGCGAAAGACATACTACGATTTTAAAGAGGATATATATGCTTTCGGTGCCTGGATGTACAGCAAGAAGATCATCGACAAGCATGTTGCTATAGTTGGCGAGAATTCTTATGAGTGGCTGGTTGTGTTCCTTGCAGCTATCTGCGGCGGTAACACAGCGCTGGCTATCGATAAGAGTCTTCCGGATGAGGAGATTGTTAACCTTTCGAAGATCGGAGAGGCTGACATGGCATTTGCCACCGACACATATTTCGAGAAGGTAAATAAGAAGGTGGGCAAGAAGGCCTACAATTTGAAGGATCTGGACGAGATTCTCACAGAGGGCCGCAAGCTCATGCGCGAGGGCAAGAGCAAGGCTTTCGAGGATTACGAGATCGACGTTGATAAGACTGCTGCAATTCTGTTCACTTCTGGTACTTCAGGAATCAGCAAGGGCGTTCAGCTGACAAACAGAAATATGGCATTTGAGATCGTTCACACAAGTATGCTTTACGAGCCAAAGGGCGGCGTTCTGGCGGTGCTTCCTTTCCACCATGCGCTGGGTCTTGTGGTTGGTATCCTCATGGTTGTGAACTACGGACAGCCAATCTACATCAACAAGAGTCTTAAGTACGTTAAGAAGAATATGGAGGAGTTTGGTCCTCAGACTATGTTCCTGGTTCCTATGTTTGTTGAGTTCTTCCACAAGCAGATCTGGGCTGAGGTTAAGAAGAAGGGCAAGACTCAGGCGTTTAAGGGTCTCATGAAGTCTACTGACCTGCTGCTGAAGGCTGGCGTGGACGTGCGTAAGAAGACATACGGTTCCATCCAGAAGGTATTCGGTGGACACCTTGAATATATCATTTGCGGTGGTGCGGCACTTGATCCTATGTATGTTAAGGAGTTCCGTACCTGGGGCATCGAGATTCTAAATGGATACGGCGCTACAGAGTGTTCGCCATGTACAACTGTTAACAGACCATTTTTCAAGAAGGACGGCAGCGTTGGCCACCTTGTTCCAGGTCTTGAGGTTAAGACTACCGAAGACGGCGAGCTTTGCTTCAAGGGCGACCTGGTCATGAAGGGTTACTACAAGAATCCTGAGGCTACTGCAGAGGCGCTTGAGGACGGATGGTACCACACAGGCGACCTTGGTTATGTGGACGATGATAACTTCGTTTACCTCACAGGACGTAAGAAGAATCTGATCATCCTCAGCAACGGCGAGAACATCTCACCTGAGGAGCTGGAGCTTGATATCGCTCGTGATGATGCGGTTCAGGAGGTTCTGGTTTACGATGAGGGCGGCAAGATCGTTGCAGAAATCTTCCCAGTTGAGGAGCATTTCGGCGACACCGCTTACTTCGACAAGCTGAAGAACAAGGTCAACAAGGGACGCCCAATGTACAAGCAGGTTGCAAAGGTTAAGCTTCGTGAGGAGGAGTTCATCAAGAACGCCAGCATGAAGATCGTCAGATATAAAAATATACCAAATTACGGCAAGTAAGAAATCAGCCACTGGGACGGTTCTCAGTGGCTGTTTTTTATTGCAAGACAGCCACTCTTTGATGTATAATATACATTCGGACTACAGTGTATATTAGCGGTCCAGAACGACTATGCAAAATGCTCTTAATGCATTGAAGGAGTTTAGATAAATGGACATTTTGGCGATATTACAATTACTCGGTGGCGTTGGCCTCTTCCTTTTCGGAATGAGCCAGATGAGCTCGTCGATAGAGAAACTGGCAGGTTCAGGTCTGGAGCGAATCCTCGAGACTGTGACGACCAGTAAGAAGAAAGGCGTTGGCGACATCAAGGGATGGGCATTTGGTACGGGAGTGACGGGAATCATTCAGAGCTCGGCGGCTACCACCATCATGCTGGTCGGCTTCGTAAATGCCGGAATCATGAAGGTTGCGCAGGCCATGCCTGTTATGTTCGGCGCAAATGTCGGTAGTACAGTTACCGCGCAGATCCTTCGTCTCGGTGATATCGGAAATGATAATATAATACTCAAGCTTCTGAAGCCTGCGTCCTTCGCACCTATGCTAGTGGGAGTTGGTGCATTTGTCATTCTCTTCACAAAGAGCAAGAAAGCGAAAGACATTGCGGGTATCCTCGTAGGACTGGGAATGCTTTTCTACGGAATGACGCTCATGGAGGACGTCTTCGCTCCTCTTAGAGAAAATGAGAAGTTTCAGTCACTGTTCGTTTCATTTGAAAATCCACTTCTTGGAATACTTATCGGACTCGTGATCACTATGATCCTGCAGAGTTCCAGCGCGTCAGTCGGTATACTTCAGGCGCTGTCTGCGACGGGCACGGTGTCATACGCACTGGCGATGCCAATCATCATCGGCTGCAACATCGGAAAGTGCTCGACTCCGATCATCGGCGGAATCGGCGCAAACAAGAAGGCGAAGAGCCTTGTCGTAGGATACTTGCTCTTCAACCTCTTCGGCGCGATTGTATTTACGATACTGATATATGTGATAAATGTAACTGTCGGCATGCCATTTATGTCGAAGCACGTGAATCGTGGTAGCATCGCGACACTGCACCTGCTCTTCAACTTCGGAACAAGCGTGATACTGCTTCCGCTGTCGAAGAAAGTGGCCGCACTTTCAGAGAAGATTGTCGGCACAGACGAAGAGAAGCAGACAGATATCGAGCTGTCGAAGCTAGACGACATGCTGCTGAATACACCAACTATCGCGTTGGAACAGTGTAAGTCACTGATCTTCCAAATGAGTGAGTTAGTAGTAGAAAACTACAAACTCGCAACAAGTATGATATACGAATACGATGAGGCGAAGTTCCCGCTTATGGAGGAAAATGAGTCTTTCATCGATAAATGTGAGACGGTCCTGTCGGCTTATATCGTAAGGATCGACCGCAAGCGTCTGACCGCAGAAGATAAGCTGACGGTAAATGAGATACTGAACTCCATCGGAGACCTGGAGCGAATGGGTGACTACTGCATGAACATCGCCTACGTTGCCAAGGATAAGAACGAGCAAGATATTCATTTCTCGCCTGCTGGACATATGGAGACAGAGAAGATAATCGATGCCGTTAGGTACACGATTGAGACCACTCATAAGGCATTTATCGCCGACGACATGAACCTCGCGGTGAGAGTTGATCCGCTGTCGCAGACGGTTGACGAGCTGAAGGAGATTATCAAGTCACATCACGTAGAGAGACTGCAGGACGGAATCTGCAGCATCGAGGGCGGCGTGTTCCTCTTCGACCTGGTCAACAGTTTCGAACGAATCGCATCCCATTCCGCAAATGTATCCCTCCACGTTATCAAGAAGGTGCGCGGCGACGACGAGTTCGACGAGATGCACGGTCACGCGAATGACAGCCACAGCGAGGAGTACAAGGCGCTGTACCGCTACTACGAGTCACGGTACATTGATCCAATACTTAGGTCAAATGAAGAACTTGCCGATGCTGCTATCGAAGAAAAGAAGATGCTGGAAGCTAGAGCTGCAGCGAAGTCATTAGAAGAGAAAGCCAAGGCAGAAGCCAAGGAAAAGGCAGAGAAATCCAAGGAAAAATCTAAGGATGATGCTAAATCGAAGGAACGTAGTGATAAGACTAGTAAGAAGAATGCAACAGATAAGGTAAAGAAGAACACTACTAAGAATGTCGACAAGAAATCCGATAAAGAAAAGTCTGATAAGCAGGACAAAGATAAGTCCGATAAAGGCAAGAAATAAAACAAGTAATGATTAAGTAGTAAAACAAGTAGAATTAAACTAGTTGAAGAAAAAGTAGAATAAAGGAAGTAGGGAGAAGAAAGATGTCAAATTATAATACGAATTCATCGGCTATTACGCAGGAAGAGTTTAATTATGCGCAGGAGGTTATCAAGAAGCTTTCCGCTTACTACGATGAGAAGGTAGTAGGTCAGCAGAAGCTGAAGTGCGCGCTGGTTGCTTCAATCATTGCGGATGGACATATCCTGATCGAGTCCGTTCCTGGACTTGCTAAGACAACCGCTGCGAAGACAATATCAGATGCGGTAGATGGAAAGTTTTCACGTATCCAGTGTACACCTGATCTTCTGCCTAGTGATATCATTGGTACTCAGGTTTACAATCAGTCAACAGGACAGTTCGATACAACACTCGGTCCTGTATTTGCAAACTTCGTACTTCTGGACGAGATTAACCGTTCCAGTGCAAAGACACAGAGTGCCATGCTTGAGGCCATGCAGGAGCGCCAGGTAACAATCGGTGGTGCTTCATACAAGATGCCAGGCGACGTGTTCATCGTTATCGCAACACAGAACCCTATCGAGCAGGAAGGTACATACCTTCTGTCAGAGGCGCAGACAGACCGTTTCCTTATCAAGGAAAAGATCACATACCCAACTCCAGATGAAGAGTCTGAGATTCTTAACAGAATCGAGTCCGGTGTGATTAAGAAGACACCTGCTGTCCTCTCAATTCAGGACGTTGATAACCTTCAGGCTATCGCTGAGAAAGTTTACGTAGATGCTTCTATAAAGAAGTATATTTCATTTATCGTTGACGCAACAAGAAATGCAGAGAAGGTACTCCCTCAGGAGCTTAGCCGTTACGTAAAGATGGGCGCCAGCCCTCGTGCATCTATCGCATTTATGAAGATTGCGAAGGCAGTTGCACTTATCTACGGACGTACATATGTTACTCCAGACGACGTAAAGCTTCTCCGTCATCAGGTACTGCGTCACAGAGTTGAGCTGAACTACGCAGCTATCGCTGATAACGTATCAGTAGAAACAATCATCGACCGCATCGTTGGTGCAATACAGACCCCATAATAAAAATGAGTCAAAATGGCTCTCTCGCCAATCGACTCATTCGAGGTAGAATATGGATTACGATTATTTAGCCAGGATTAAGGCGTCCATAACTTTATATACGAGAAAGAAGACTTCGAACATTCTTGACGGTGAGTTCGGTTCTATATACCGAGGCCGAAGCTTCGACTTTGATGATCTTCGCGAGTATGTGTACGGCGACAGTGTCCGCGACATTGACTGGAAGTCATCCTCGAAGACAGGCCGTGTGCTGATCCGCCGCTTCATTGCTGACAAGAAGCATAACATTTTGTTCGTTGGTGATGCAGGAGCTAAGTTCCGAGGGGACACAGATAAGGGCGAGGCTAAGACAGATATCGCGCTAAATGTCCTCGGCACGATCAGCTATCTTGTAAACGACCATGGCGACGATTACGCGCTTCTTACAAGTACCGACCAGGGATACGATTTTAGTTTCTTTAAATCGGGAAAGCAACATTTGGAAAGGCTTTTACTTAGATATGAAAAATGTCTCTCCAAGGAGGAAGCTAAGCCGCTGTCAGGAACACTTGATTACATCGCTGAGAACATCCGCCGTAAGATGATCATTTTCATCATCACGGATATGGAGGGTGTTGCGAATCTTGATGAGAGTCTGCTGAAGAAGCTGACTGTTATGAATGATGTTATGATCATCAACATTGAGGATGCTTATCTCACAGGTGACAATCTCTACGATCTTGAGTCCAAGAGTTATGAGAGAGATTACATGCTCCACGACAAGAAGCTTCACAAAGCTGAGCTTGCAGACCGTGCAGGTCGTAAGAAGAAGGCCAACGAGCTCTTCAAGAAATATCAGATCAGCATGGTTGATGTGAGCAGTGAAAATGAGGTTGTGGATAAAATAGTGGAACTTTTCGAAAGGCACAAGAATGAAAACATCGGTTGAGTTACAGGCACCGTTTAATTATCTGCCACTCTGGATCATTCTTTCTGTGTTACTCATCGCTGGAGTTATCTTCGCTCAGATTTATCTGCGAAAGAAACTGGGTGACAGGCTGAAGCGTGAGAAGCAGATCAAGTTAAAACGAATCTCAGAGGCAACTCTCGAAGGTAAGAAGAAGAAATACCTGGCAGAGCTTTCATATATTGAGACGGACCTTCTTAACAATAGAATAACTATCAGAGAGTCTTATCACAAGATCAGTCATACCATAAGAATGTTTGTGTTCGAGGTGACTGGCATCAAGGTTCAGCACTATACGCTGACTGAGATCAGAAGGGTTAACATCCCTCAGTTGACAAATCTTGTGAGAGAGTATTATGAGCCAGAGTTTGCCCGTGAGACAAGGGCAGACGTTAGAGCCTCTATCTTTAGAACTCGCGCGCTCATAGAAGGTTGGAGAAAGTAAGATGGAGACACCTCTCTATCTTAGGAGGAAAAAATGCATTTAATACATCCACTGGTGCTGAAGATCGGACTGCCTATCTTGGCGGCGGCTATCATAGCACTGCACGTGATTAAGAGGAAAATCAAATATCGTGGTGGAACCAAGGCTGCTAACACCAGTTTCGTAAAGGAACTGAGTATTTATAAGAGCAGAAAGCATCTGTACACGTTTGTATCGATCGTGATGGAGGTTTGCCTCATCACTAGTATGGTTGCTTCTCTGGTGCTTATTGCCAGACCTGCAAAGAAGGAAACTGTTAACAATGGTACAAAGAAGCGAGACATCTTCTTATGTATGGACGTTTCATATTCCATTTACGAACTAAATCGAGATCTTGTTGATAGTCTGCAGGATGTTGTTGCCGGACTTGACGGTGACAGATTCGGAGTTTGTATTTACAATACATCCACAGTTCTCTATGTTCCGATGACGGACGACTACGATTTCGTCAATCAGAAGCTTGAGGAAATCAAGGTGTACTTCGAGATGCAGAAGGAGTACATGGACAAGTATTATAACGAGAGCACTGGTATGCTGGAGTATAATACCAGCGATTATGAGGAGTTTCAGGAAGCGTCTGAGGCTTTGGATTACTACGACGCAGGTACTCTTGTTGGTAACTACACCAAGGGTAGTTCACTGATCGGTGAGGGACTTGCTTCATGTATGTACAGCTTCCCAAGACTGGATGACGAGGACAGAACCCGTATCATCATCATGTCTACTGATAACGCAGAGGAATCACTGGCTAAGCCACTTGTTGAGCTGGATGAGGCTTGCGACATCTGCAAGAAGAACGACATCAAGGTGTACGGAATATTCCCGAACAGAGATAGTTGGAGTGGTATGAATTCCACTGACTATGTCAGCTGCGAGAATGAGTTAAAGACAAATGTGCAAAAGACTGGCGGCGAGTTCTATAAGCAGAGCGAAAGCCTGTCGGTAGATGATATCGTTGCAAGTATTGAAAGAGAAGAGGCCCTGGAGGTTGAAGAGGTAACCATCACTAAGGTTGTGGATCAGCCTGCTGTTCCTGTGGTCATTCTGATTATCTCACTTTGTACAATGCTGGTTATGGGACTGGTGATTAGATTATGATAACGAAACCGATTATTCCTATAGTCGTAATGGTTCCACTGCTGCTTGTGGTGTTGATCTGTTACTGTATAGGAACACTTAGAAGAAGTGTAAAAATTAGATATAAAGTGCTAGGCATACTTCGAATAACGGTGATCGTGGTGCTTGCATTTCTCGTTAACCTGAGAATCATGGATAAGCGTTACGATGCCAAGGTTGAGATGAAGAATCTGGATGTGCTGTTCGTTGTGGACACCACTATCAGTATGTGGGCCGAGGATGGCCACGGCAACGATACTCGTATGGAGTCGGTGCTGGAGGATACGGAGTACATCATCGATCAGCTGTCGGGCAGTAACTTCGGACTGATAAGGTTCGATAACCGCTCACAGATTCTGGCTCCTTTCACTCAGGATCATGAGTCAATAAAGGATGCTTTTTCAACTATCAAGGAGCCTGACATCAACTATGCACGTGGTAGCTCGCTGAATGTTTGCTACGACGATATGAAGAGTCTGCTGGAGTCATCGAACTCCAAGGACGAGAGACTGACAATTCTTTTCTTCATCAGTGACGGCGAGATCACAGATGGCTCAAATCTTCAGTCTTTTGCTGAACTGAATGAGCTGGTGGACGCCGGTGCGGTATTGGGTTATGGTACTGAGAAGGGTGCGGAAATGGAATATGGCAGCTGGGGTTCGAAGGTGAAGGACCCTGAGACAGGCAAGAATGCTATCTCGAAGCTGGACGAGGGACATCTTAATATGATCGCCGAGGATTTGGACATCGATTATATCCACATGAAGAGCTCGTCAAATGTCACCTACCTCCTGGAATCAATTAAAAGCGGTAGTTCACTCACCATCGAGAAGGCGGACACTGTGAGCTACGAAGATACATACTACATGTATGTAATCCCACTACTGATCATGCTGCTGCTGGAGCTTGTATTATTCATCCGACGCGGCCGCCTCTAATCAGAAGATTAGGCCAGTTTTAAAGGAATTAATATGGCAAAAAATAATGAGGAAAAATTAAATAAGCAGGAAGCACGTCTTAAGAAGAAGGCGGACAAGAAGGCTGAGAAGATCGCGGACAAGGAGCGAATCCGTGCCGAGAAGAAGGCTGACCGCGAGGCACTGTTTAAGGTCGAGGATCCTATCGGATTCATGCGTATCGTGAATGTCATCAGCGTGATACTCCTAGTGATCGGTCTGTTCTTAGGAAGCAGGTATATGTTAAATGCCATTTTCCTCCTCAACTATAAACACGGTAACTATATGGCTAAGGTTGAGGTGTTCCTTGAGAAGATGAATGTGCCTGAGGGGTATCTGCCGTTCTACAATGCGGGTAATGCTTACTACATGACGGAAGATTACGACAATGCTATCGACAGTTATAAATCGGCGTTGGAGTGCCATCCTTCAGATAAGAAGGAGGCGGACATCCGAGTTAACCTGGCGCTGGCAATGCTTCATAAGATAGATTTTGATAACATCAACACTGAGAAGCAGAAGGCTGCGGCAATCAGAACCCTGCAGTCGGCGCGTAATGTGCTCTGTGAGAAGGGACATGCGGATCCTTACGGAACGGATGGTCGTGATCCGGAGGCGGAGCAGCTGAAGCAGGACATCGACAAGATGCTTGAGGACCTGGATGCTGAACCAGAACCACCACAGGATAGTGATTCGGATGAGCAGCAGCAGGGCGGAAGTGGCGATCAGGAAAAGGAAAAGAGTCAGAGAGAGAAGCAGCTGGAAAAGGAGCTTGATGAGCAGAAGCAGGAAAACATGCAGGAGCGTCAGGAGGCCCAGGATTCTGCTAACAATCAGCAGATGAATCAGGGCGGAAGCGGCGACGGCGCAAATGGCGGCGGCGGTAATGACTTTGACGGAAAGACGTGGTAAAATAAGTCAAAGTGGGTCAAAGCCGATTCGACTCATTTCAAAAATCTATGAAAAAGAAGATGTGTTTGTATGAAGAAATCTCGTGAAAAAGAGAAGAAATCAGATATAAACATCGAGCTTGAGAAGACGGCGAAGAAAGAGAAAAAGCCGACTCGAGCTGCGAAGAATAGAAGACGAAGAGAGGCAACTCTCAAGTGGGATAAGCTGGACAATACTGCCCAGCTTTTTCCCGTTATTGCGAGAGAGGGCATGAGCAACGTTTACCGCGTGTCTGTGGTCCTTAAGGAGGACATAGATGGCACTGCGCTCCAGCTGGCTCTCGAAAAAGTGCTGCCCCATTTTGATATATTCAGAATGACCATGAAAAATGGCCTTTTCTGGCATTATTTCGAAGAGAACAAGCGCCCGGCTCCAAAGGTTATTGAGGAGAGCGAGTACCCTTGCCTCTTCATCAATCAGTATGAAAATAACCACTACCATTTCAGGATGTCTTATTATAAGAACCGTATTAATCTGGAGGTGTTCCACGCCATCACTGACGGCAACGGAGCTCTCAACTTCCTGAAGGAGATAACTTATCAATACATTCGACTGAAGCATCCGGAGCTTTCCGGCGTGGTGAAGGATACTTTGGCAACGGAGACTTCTCTGGACGCTGAGGATAGCTACCTCAGCAACTACAAGAAGAAGGAAAAGAAAACCTACAAAACGGAGCGTGCTGTCATCATGAAGGGTGAGAAGCTGGCGGTAAATGAGCTGGCCATCACTCACGGCATGATGCCGATCGCTGAGATTAAGGCAGTGGCTAAGGCATATGGTGTCACCATCAATCAGTACATCGTGGCGGTTTACACCTGGGCCATCTATAAGAGCTACCTGAACGGCAAGCAGAGCTCGAAGCCGATCACGACCTGTGTGCCTGTAAACCTTCGTCCGTACTTTTCGTCGGATACTAACAAAAATTTCTTCGTGGTTGTATCTGCGGTCTTCAAACCGACTGAGGAAGAGTACACATTTGAACAGGTGCTGGAAATCGTGGCCAAGAGCCTGAAGGATCAGATTACCAAGGAGAACCTTGAGAAGCTGTTCTCATATAACGTGTCAAATGAAATGAACACTCTTCTAAGAGCGATTCCGCTGTTCCTCAAGAACATTGCCATGAAGCAGGTGTATAACGCATCGGCCAAGGCGAATACAACCACAGTTACAAACCTGGGAATCGTTAAGACCTCAGAGCCATATTCAAAGTATATCGAAAGGTTCCAGGCAATACTGTCCATGTCTAAGGGACAGAACATGAAGATGACCGTGCTTTCGTATGAAGACATGCTGACGATGACATTTAGCGCCGGCATACTGCTGCCAAGTGTGCAGAAGACTTTCTTCAGAAAGCTGACAGAAGACGGCATCAACGTAACCATAGACACCAACGGAGTTTATTACGAATAATATGAAAGAAAATTCTGAGAAAGAATTGAATATAGAAGAATCCGCTGTGCAGGAAGTCGCTGAGAGTGAAGGATTGAATCTTCGTCGCTGCCCGCGCTGCAAGATAAGCATTGTGGACGACACCATCGAGTGCCCACTGTGTCACGGAGTTGTGGAGAATGCGCCGGAGAACCGAAACATGGAGGAGGCGTCTATCTCCCTCACTTATCCGGATATCTCGGTAAGAACCAGGGTTCTTCGACTGATCATCCGAATCGCAATGTTCCTGGCCATCGCCACGGAAGTGATCGTGGTGCTGGTAAACTACGTGACGTTCAACGGCATCTATTGGTCATGCATCGTAGGCTTGGGCCTTTGCTATGGATGCGCAACCCTGCTATACTCGGTTCGAAAGAGAAGGAGCATGCAGAGAATCGTGCAGGTTCAGCTTTTCCTGAGCATTTTCTTCTTGCTTTTGCTGGACTTTGTGCTAGGCTTTAAAGGCTGGTCTATCAGCTACGCGGTACCGATCGCGCTGCTCAGCGTTGACACCATGATGGTCTTCCTGATGATCATCCGAATCAATGGCTGGCAGAGATTCATCATGACCGAGATCGTAACATTTGTCCTCAGCATCGTGGTGCTGATCCTGGACATCTGCGGAGGATTAGGCGGAGTGATCTTCGGCCTTGTGGCGTTGGTGGTAACAGGACTGATCCTGCTTGGCACCATCATGATAGGAAACAAATCGGTGTCAAATGAGATCAAGCGCCGCTTCATGATCTAAAATGAGTCGATTCGGCTTAGAGCCAAAGTGACTCATTGTGGGAGGAAATATGTCTGACGAGTTAAGTCGTAAGGCCAGAATCGTTAAGCGTCTGGTGGCTGAATTTAATAGTAATCGCGCCTTCGCTGATAAGTTTGCTCCTGGCGCCAATCTCCAGAGCGAGATGGATGTGGAGTACAACTATCCGGAACACCTGGTGGCCGAGAGAATTCACATGGATAATTTCGAGATGGAGCTGCTGACCAACTACGCAATCTACGACGAAGAGAAAGGCGAGTTTGAATATGTCGAGGCTACGGATGAATCAGAAGCATCAAATAATTCGGAAGCTTTTAGCAATACAGAAACATCCAGAGATACGGATCCAACAGACAATTCAAATGAAGATAATTCGACTAAGTATAATATAGATACAAACAAATGGGTCATCCTCCAGTTACATGGTGGAGGATACGTGGGAGCCATGCGTCGCCACTACAAGGTAATGGCTGGCCTCTACTCAGAGGTGGGCAAGGGCGCCACAGTTCTGACTGCGGACTACCGTGTCGCTCCAGAATATCCATTTCCGGCTGCTTTGGAAGATGCCATGGCAGCGTATGAATGGCTTCTGGATCAGGGTGTCCCTGAGCATAAATTAGTTCTGGCAGGAGATTCTGCCGGCGGGGGGCTTGCAATGGCCCTATGTCATACGTTAAAATCCAGTTGGCGAAAACTGCCAGCAGGAATCATAGCAATGTCGCCATGGACGGACCTTACAACCAGTGGTCCATCTTACACGGAGAATTTTGATATAGATCCAGTCTTCGGAAACGACCGAAGCGAGCTGATCTTCAACAATCCGTATATTGGTGACGCCAATCCGAGAGATCCACGCATTTCGCCAGCATTTGGCGACTTCACAGGGTTCCCTCCAATGCTGATACAGGTGGGCACAGATGAAATGTTACTCAGCGACTCAGAGATGGTTGCAGCAAAGGCACGTTCTGCAGGAGTGAAGGTGCGTTTTACCAAGTATCAGGGAATGTTCCATGTATTCCAGATGGCAGGTAAGATTATGGAAGAGTCCGGCCACGCCTGGGCCGAGGTTAAACGATTCTTAGAAGAAATATAGGAGAAAGTCATGCAGAAATTTTACTTAGAAAACATGTACCTTAAGGTAACAATAAATCAGAAGGGCGCCGAGGTGGCTTCCATTCTCTCAAAGGAGAACGGCCAGCAGTACCTCTGGAACGCAGACGAGAAGTTCTGGAATCGCAGCTCACCAGTTCTTTTCCCGATCGTAGGTAGCGTTGCAGACGGCAAGTTCACAGTTGATGGCAAGGACTTCCCAATGTCTCAGCACGGTTTCGCCCGCGACATGGACTTCAAGATGATCAAGCAGCCAGACGGCAAGAAGATAATCTTCAAGCTGGACTATAATGAAGAAACAATGAAGCTGTACCCATATCCATTTTCACTGGAAGTTGAGTACAACCTTGACCGCTACAAGCTCACATGCAAATGGCGTGTCACAAATCTAAGCAAGCAGCCAATGTATTTCCAGATTGGCGCGCATCCAGCTTTCTCATGTCCACTTAAGAAGGGCGAGAAGCAGAGCGACTACTTCATCAGCGTGGACACAGATAAAGATCTGAACTACTCACTCCTTAGCAAGAACGGTCTTGTTGAGAAGGATGGCCAGACTCTTAAGAACGACGGCGGCATGATCGCTATCGACGAGCACATGTTCGACAACGATGCACTTATCTTCGACGGCTCACAGGCTACTAAGGTCAGCCTTTGTAAGCCAGATAAAATGGCATATGTAACTGTAGGTTTCGAAGCACCTCTTTTCGGTCTTTGGTCACCTGCAGGAAAGGGAGCCCCATTTGTATGTATCGAGCCATGGTATGGCCGTGCTGATAGAGAAGGTTTCAGCGGCGATATTTCAGAGAGAGAGCACATAAATCGCCTTGAAGGACATAGCATTTTTGAGGCTGAATACTACATTGAAATTGGTGTTTAAGTCGATTTTTTGAATATCCGTTTACATAACAAAAAATATGACAGAAATATTACGAAAAATGGCTAAAATTATTACAAAAAGCCCAATAAACGCTTGACTTTTATAAGAGAAAACGTATAATTTAATAGAGCGTTTTAGTTCGGAATTAGGGGGCTAGAATAGCAAATTATATTAAGTATTTTTTAGGAGGATTTCCAAATGAACAAAACAGAACTTGTAGCAGCTATTGCTGAGAAGACAGATCTTTCAAAGGCTGATTCAGAGAGAGCTCTTAAGGCTTTCATCGAGACAGTTGAGGGCGCACTTAAGAAGGGTGATAAGGTTCAGCTTGTAGGCTTCGGTACATTCGAAGTTAAGAAGACAGCTGCTAGAACAGGTCATAACCCAAGAACAGGCGAGAAGCTTAAGATTAAGGCTTCTAAGGCTCCTAAGTTCAAGGCTGGTAAGGCATTCAAGGATGCTGTAAACTAATCTGTACTGATTAAGAGTATTCACTGCCGCGTCTCAATGACGCGGCAGTTTTTCTATGGAGGAATTATGAGATTAGATAAATATTTGAAGGTTTCACGTCTGATCAAAAGACGTACAGTAGCTAACGAAGCCTGTGATGCAGGCCGTGTAGCGGTAAATGGCAAGCCTGCCCGCGCATCTTACGATGTGAAGGTTGGCGACGAGATAGAGATTACATTTGGTAACAAGACTGTAAAGGCAAGAGTCCTGAAAGTGGCTGAAACAGTGAAGAAAGACGATGCCGCTGACATGTTCGAACTCATATAAAAAGTGCTTGCATAAATGGTTAACATAAATTATACTATAGAAGTGATTTTGTCTTTAGTGGGTGGATGCTAACTATGCAGCATAGAGAGGTTAGAAAATCGAATAGACAGTCTAACGCCGGTCTTTTGCTGGTATTTGTTGTGGTACTTATCATCGTTGTTGCGTGCAGCGCAAGAAGTGTATCACTGTACCATAAGAGCAAGGAACTCTCGGTTACACAGGCTCAGCTTGAGCAGCAGCTCGAGGACGCTAACAACAGAGCGGCGGAGCTTGAGGAACGCGAGAAGTACATGAAGACAAAGAAATATATCGAGGACGAAGCGAAGAACAAGCTGGGACTCGTCAATAGTGATGAGATTCTCATCAAACCAAAAGAAGATGATGATTAGAAAGTGACACTGGTGCCCGCACCGCTGTCACTTTTTTAAACTAGTTCGAATAAAGAAACTAATTCATTAAAATAGAGTGAGTCAAAGAAACAAACCTAATCAGAGAGATATATGGGATTATACGAGAGTGTAACTGAATATATGAAGCAAGCCGGCATGCTGACGGACGTTGGTGGTGTGGTTGTGGGTGTATCAGGCGGTGCGGATTCCGTGGCGCTGCTTCGAGTGCTGTGTCAGTGTAGAGATGCCATTTCTCTGCAGAAAGGTGTAAAACCAGCAGACGCACTGAAGATAAATGTCATCCATATCAATCACATGATTCGAGGCGAGGAGGCCGACCGCGATGAGCGGTTTGTCCAAGATCTCTGTCAGCGCCTGGATGTCAGCTTTAAGGTTTACCGCGAGGACATCCCTAAGATGGCCCGTGACCAGCACCTTTCCGAAGAGGAGGCTGGCCGTATCTTCCGTTATCAGTGCTTCGAAAAGGAAGCGGACCTGCTTTCAAAAGAAGGAACCGATGCAAGGGATGTGCGAATCGCTGTAGCTCACAACAAAGATGACCTTGCCGAGACGGTGCTATTCAACATGATCCGCGGCAGCTCCCTCCTGGGACTTTCTGGAATCAAGCCAGTGGTGGGCCGCATCATCAGACCACTCCTCATGACCTCCCGCGCAGAGATTGAGGACTATCTTAAAGAACTGGGGCAGGACTACATCACCGACTCCACGAACCTTACCACGGACTACACCCGTAACAAGATCAGGCTATCCATCATCCCACAATTAAGAGAGATAAATGGTAGCGCAGTCGATCATATAGTCGAGGTGGCGCAGGACGCAAGTCGCCTGAACCAGGACATCGCGGCAGAAATCAGCGCTCATTATTATGTAGAAAATAATTCAACATCAGACAGAGAAGCAAATCAGGAGATCCATATTCCTTCCTTTAGAACCCTCAGCACTCTGGCTAAGGGCGAACTGGTTTTGTCCAAAATGGAGAAGCTCAGCGGTCGCAGGAAGGACATAACAAGGGAACATATCCGCTCGGTATGTGCTCTGGCAGATATGGAGTCCGGCAAGAGCGTGGACCTTATCTACGGAATTCAGGCTCGTCGCTCCTATGACACTATTGTGCTCAGTATCAAATCAAACAACAAAAAAACGTCCATAACACAAGAACAAACTATGGAAAAGTCAGGCGAATCTCAGCCAACAGGAACCATTACAACTGAGATCATCCCGTACGACGCCTCCCTTGACCTGAGCAAAAAAGAATATACGAAGCTAATAGATTGTGATAAAATAAACTTCGTGCCTGTGCTTAGAACCCCACGGTCAGACGACTTCATAGTTGTAAGTGGCGAAGGAGGAAGCAAGAAGCTGTCACGATTCTTCACCCACTCGAAAGTGGACCGTGAGAAGCGAGAGAGTTTTCCTGTGGTTGCTGATGGTGACGAAATCATTTGGGTCGTAGGACTCAGACTCAGCGAACGCTACAAAGTCACAGGCAGTACAAAACGTGTGATGAGGATAACTTACACAGAAAAATAAAGAGGTAAAATTTTGGATAAGAAGATGAAACGAGGCGCGGGGAATCTGCTCCTTGCGTACGCATTAGTAGGAATTCTCTTCATCGGCGCGTGGGTATTTCTGTCCCGCCCGATGAACGTGGATAAGACCTACAACGACCAGAAACTTAAGCAGGATGTGAAAGACGGAAAAGTAGTTTCGGTAGTGATTAATCAAAATGAGGAAATACCGACAGGTACCATCGAGGTATCTTTCCGCGAGGACAAGAAGATTTACTACACCCAGGACGTGTCTATAACCATAGACATCCTGAAGAACTCCGACATCGAGTATGAGATCGCTGACGTGACCCGAGCTGGGCTGGTAGAGAAACTGGCTCCATACATATTTATAACAATCCTTTTTGTTGTATACATCACAGTCACTTCAACTCAAATGGCATCTCTCGGTGGAAGTGTTGGAGGTGGAGCAGGTGGCGGCCTTGCAAACTTTGGCAAGAGCCGTGCGAAAAAAGACCTGCAGACTGGCATAACATTTGACGATGTAGCTGGACTTGATGAAGAAAAAGAAGAGCTGGCTGAGATAGTTGACTTCCTGAAAGATCCAGGAAAATACACAGCCATCGGCGCAAGAATTCCAAAGGGTATCATTCTTGAGGGTCCTCCGGGAACAGGTAAGACCCTCCTGGCGAAGGCCGTATCAGGAGAGGCTGGAGTACCATTTTTCTCCATCTCCGGTTCCGACTTTGTAGAAATGTTCGTCGGCGTTGGTGCATCCCGTGTGCGTGATCTTTTCGCTGATGCACAGCTGAACAAACCTTGTATTGTATTTATAGATGAGATCGATGCGGTTGCTCGCCAGCGTGGTACTGGTCTTGGTGGCGGCCACGACGAGAGAGAGCAGACACTGAACCAGCTGCTTGTTGAGATGGACGGTTTCGGCGACAACGAGGGAATCATCGTTATGGCGGCTACAAACCGTGTGGACATTCTGGATGCCGCAATTCTGCGTCCAGGCCGTTTCGACAGACGTGTAAAGATAGGTCGTCCTGATGTAAAGGGACGTGAAGAAATCCTGAAGGTACACACAGCCAAGAAGCCAATTTCTGAGGATGTAAACCTTCATGAGATAGCAAGAACAACATCAGGCTTCGCAGGCGCAGATCTGGAGAACCTGATAAATGAAGCAGCCATCAAGACTGCAAAAGAAGATCGTAAGTTCATCACAAAGAAGGATATCGACGATGCTTTCGTAAAGCTTGGTATCGGTACTGAGAAGAAGTCTCGTGTGGTATCCGAGCATGACAGAAAGATCACAGCCTACCACGAGTCAGGTCACGCTATTCTGTTTCACATGCTGAATGAGGTAGAAGAAGTTTATACCATATCAATCATTCCAAATGGATCTGGAGCGGGTGGTTATACGATGCCACTTCCATCCAACGATGACATGTACTACACAAAGAACAGAATGCTTCAGAACATCCAGGTATCAATGGGTGGACGTATTGCTGAGTCACTGATCTTCGACGACGTAACAACTGGTGCATCACAGGATATCAAGCAGGCAACCAGCGTCGCAAGAAGCATGGTAATGAAGTACGGCTTTGCTGAGAACCTGGGCTTCCTCAACTACGAGGCAGGTGAGGGCGAAGAAGTATTCATCGGACGTGAGATAGGTCATCAGAGACCTTACAGCGAGGAAGTTGCTGCCAAGATCGACGTTGAAGTTAAGAAGATAATCGACTACTGCTACAGCGAAGCAGAGCGAATTCTGAAGGAGAACATGGACGTACTCCACAAGACTGCAGAGCTTCTTATCGAGAAAGAAAAGATAACGGGCGAAGAATTTGTAGCGCTTTTTGAGTAGTTGTTCAACATGCACAATCGACAGGGCGGGAATAGGTTAAATTATATAACGGACTGTACTTCTTGCATAAAGTGTGGTTATAATAAACAAAAAAAAATATAAAAAAATGTCTTTTTTGTGAACACTTTTTAACAATAATCCGTATAATAACTATTGTAACCCCCCAATACATTATATAGTTTTTTGCTACACCCCATAAGTAACAAAATACCTTCTCCAAAAGAGCGTGTCTACCCCGACACGCTCTTTTACTTTTCCCAGTGTTTATGCGGGTTTGCGGGCTTTTAGCCTTATTTTTTTGACTTCGAAAATAGTTTACATAAACGTCAATATTATGTCTACTGATACAATTACTGATACAATCGATGCAGATTTTTCTGCAAAAACTACACCCTTTTGATGTGGTGATATTATGTTAACTGATACAAAGTGTGACAATTTTGAATTATTAAAAGTCTCGGAACCCGCATAAATAAAGGAAAAATCCACCTTTCGAGGAGGTGGATTTTCTGCAAGATTATTTATTGGTTTGTATAAAATTGGCTATTTTACTTGATTTTCTTATCTGATGTGAGCAGGTTTAATAGTTCATCATCAGATTCTTTATCTAATTTCAGGTATTCTATTAGGGCATTATTTATCCCTTTTCCCTTAAAAGCTATTTTGACAGTATCAGGGATATATTCACCATTTTCATCTTTTTCAGCAGTAATTTTCATATTAAGCTGTTCATCAAGAGTTTTTATTATTGTTATTAGTTCTCCTACAGTAGTAATCTCTGACTCGTAAAAGTTATCTACACTTATTCCGAGTGCATCTGCTATTTTTTCCAGCTGTTCATACTTCGGGTTTCTAACACCTGTCTCATATTTTTTTATCGTTGATAGATTAATGCCGGAAGCCTTCCCCAGATCCCCCTGGGACATATTTTTAGCCTGTCTATAGTATTTCATGAGTCTTGCAACATTACTTATCTGTTTTTCCTTTATTTCGTCCATAATAATCCCTCTTTTCTTGGATTCTCGTTTATTTTTCTCACTGATTCTATATAACTTAATCTGTTGGTCATATCGCTTAAGTCCATATCAATTCTATCACAAGGTTCACAAAAGAGAAACTTTTTTCTGAATATGCTTGATAGTTCACAAAAAGGAACCTATAATATACACAAAGGTTCACAAAGAGGAACCTAAATTACAACTATCAGTGTCACAGATAGAAAAACACCCAAAACAGGCTGAAATTTGGCAGTGTGACAGACTTCTCGAATCAGTAAATCTGATGTACCATTATCACACAATTTAATAACACAGCTGCAGTTCAAGTGAAAACCTTGGGGTGCTGCCTGGAGGGGAAGCAGTCACTGTTACCACATTAGTAGCCTGACGGATCGAAAGATGAAGGGTGAGGAACAGGACAGCCAACTGATAAAGGGAATAACAGCATTGCTTGGAGATAATGAACCACAGAGGATATAGAAGAATATCCTCATCCTCGAAATGGCAGTATTATCACAGTGGAATATGAGAATCATCCAACAAAGGGTGAGATTACCATAGAAAAGCGTGGTGAAGTACTTGAAGGCTATGAAGGTGGATGGTTTGCTGACAGTGACGAAAAAGAGTTCGTATATGTTGAAGGTGGTCTTGAAGGGGCAGAGTTCGAGGTATATGCAGCTGAGGATATTTATACTGCTGATCATATCTTTAACGAAAGACAGAAGGTAGAAATCTCTGTTATAAAGAAGGATTCAGAAACCGGTAAATGAATGCTATCAATATGGGTATAAAAGAGTCGGATGTTGGTGTTGTCCTAATAATTCTGATTGGTCAATGATGTTAACAGAAATCTATCATCCTGATGCTATGAAAAAGTGGAAGGACAGCGATAAGACTTCTAGTTCACTTATACAGCCAGCAGCATCAGTTTTAATACAAACCCCACAATAAGCCTTATCTGTCACTGGAGTAGGAACAATTTCGCATAATATATTTTTATTTTTGAGTCTTTCTTCCGCGTCAAACACATCGCTTGTACTAAAAAACACAATTTTCATTTAAGCACAAAACTCCTTTAATACATTTAAAAATCTATCTATTTCTTCAATAGAATTCAAATAGTTTAAACTAATTCTTACAACACCACGATCTACGGTGCCAAGCGTCTCATGAGCCAATATTGCGCAGTGAATACCACCTCTAACACATATATCATTTTCATCTAAACACTTTACCACCTGTTCTGAAGACATATTTTTTATATTTATTCCAACTGTTGATACTCTCTCGACATCGGCATCATATATGATAATATTATTATTCTTTTTCAACTCATTTACTAAATAATCAGTATTTTCCTTTTCCGTCCTACATATATACTCAAAATTATTAGTTATATAATCAATTGAGCATTTCAAAGACCATATCGACGGCATATTTAAAGTTCCTGCCTCCAATCCTTCTGGAAAAACATCTGGATTGACATAAGAGTCACCTAAAACCCCTGTTCCTCCTTGTATTAATGGTTTAATCAGATTTTTATCAGAACAGCATAATCCACCAACTCCAGGAAAAGCCATAAGATCTTTGTGTCCAGTAAATGCCAAAAAATCTATATGATTATCTACCATATTTAACTTGAGTTTACCCGCCCCTTGAGAGGAATCAATAAATGTTATTAACCCTTTCTCTTTTGCTAACTTATATAATTCTTTCTTAAATATAACCCTTCCAGTTAAATTACTTGCTAGAGTCATAGCTATAACTTTAGTATTCTTTTTACAATACTTGTCAAGTAAATATTCTGGACTTTTCTCAAGATCGTTACTATCGATGACTGAATAATCAATAATGCCCTTTTCCTTCATTGAATGAAGCGGACGAAGCACAGCATTATGCTCATACGAAGAAATAATAACGTGATCTCCGTCTTCCAAAACACTATTAAAAAATAGATTAATAGCCTCTGTAGAATTTTTAGTAAAAACAACATCAGATGGTTTCTTTAATCCAAAATAACTACCAACAGTTTTTCTTGACTGATACAGCATTCTGGATGCCTCTATGCCTAAAGTATAGCTACCTCTTCCAGGACTAACGCCTATTTTTCTTACAAAATAATCATATGCATGGTTTTATTAATTCTATAAAATCTTTAGAAAGCTTCTTTTCTGTAATAATATTCCTAGCTCTATCTGATAAATTACAAGGGGTATCAATTATAGAAACATTTTTTACTGCTAACCCACTAGCACCTCTTCTAACTTTCCATTTCCCATCTTCATAATAGTCTTCTGGATCTGTTTTCCCTGTCTTAACAGCAAAATCCATTACCATGGAGCAACGGGAATAAGATATACCATTTATGTAGAAGGCTATGAGAGTCATCTGTATTACGGTGATAATCATAGGTGGTTTGTTGAAGGTAAACAGAAACGTGAGGAAATGATTGAAAGTGCTTGAGTTATATAACGCTCAGCACTCCATTAAATCCATAAATCTGTATAGGGTTGATATAGGTGAACTAGTGATGCCTCTGGTTCATATTCTTAGTAGGTTATTACACGACATACTGATGTGATAGATGCTAAGATGCCGGATGATCGATAATCCGGTCTATGATTCTCTGACAGCATTACTTGGAGAAGGTGACATTTCCCTTTCCTTCGAAAAGTACATTTTAAAGATTGTATTGAGAAGGAGTGTTTCAAATGAATAAGGTTGGTTTTATAGTAGATAATTCTACAGATACTATTGAACTTAGATGTAAGAAATGTAACATGAAGATTATGGAGTATAAGCTCCAGCATGATGATAAAGCTTGTGCTCTTAATGGAATAAGTCTCAAATGTACTAGGTGCAAGAGGATAATGATACTGATGAGATATACTGAGGCTATTATCCGAGAAGGTAGCGCAGTCGCCGATGGACGAATGGTAAAGAAAATATGAAAACAACTTTACATTCACGCTAAAATAAAATATAATATTAGCGTGAAAGGAAGTGATTATATGACACAGACTGAAATAATAAAACAGGAAGTAGATGCTAATAATGGCATAATTACTACCAAATATATAACTGATATGGGCATATCCAAACCGGTATTTTATCAGTTTGTTAAAGATACCGGAATGGAGATGATCGGGAGAGGAATATATGCAACGGATGAGGCATGGATAGATGATGCATATATATTATCTCTGAGATGTCCGGAAATAATTTTTTCACATGAAGAGGCTTTGTTTCTGCATGGGTTAACTGACAGAGAACCGTTGGAGCATATTGTTACAGTGAAGACCGGATACAATCCGACTCATATTTCAGATAGCTGCAAGGTTTATACAATAAAGAAAGAACTATATGATATGGGCAGAATTATCATGAAGGATACGTATGGTAATAATATCCCTGTTTATAATGTTGAACGTACTATTTGTGACATTATTAGAAGCAGAAGTAATATAGAATTTCAAGATTTTCAATCTGCTCTTAAGGGATATGTTCTTCGTAAGGATAAGGATGTGACTTTGCTGATGGAATACGCTGAGAAATTAAGAGTCAAAAAACTTGTTAGACAATATATGGAGGTATTGCTGTAAATGAAATTATCAAAAGAGCAGCTTAAAGGCCGGCTTAGAAATGTGGCAAATAAGAATAATGCAGATGCACGAGTTTTACTTCGTCAGTTTATGATGGAACGATTCCTCGAACGACTTTCAAAGTCGAAATATCGGGATAATTTTATTATCAAAGGCGGTACGCTTGTAACAGCTATGATGGTTGTAAGCCTTCGTTCAACAATGGATGTTGATACGACTATCAGAGGATTTGATTTGAATTCTGAAGAAGCTCAGAGAATAGTTAACGAGATAATGTCTATAGACTTAGATGATAATGCCTCGTTCAAGATAAAATCTGTTGAAGATATCATGGATGAAATGGACTATTCAGGCATCAGACTTCATATTGATTCATATTATGACAGAATATATGCTCCGATAAAAATAGATATCTCAACTGGTGATGTTATAACACCTGGTGCTGTTGAGTACGAATATAAACAAATTCTTGATGATGAGACAATAAAGCTGTGGTCTTACAATTTAGAAACTGTTTTGGCTGAAAAGATTCAGACAATACTAAACAGAGGTGTTCTTAATACAAGAATGAGAGATTTCTACGACATACATATGTTACTGAGCATTTATGAAGACGATATTGATGTCGATGTGTTAAAGGATGCGTATAGAGCTACTGCAGAAAAAAGACAAACCAATACAATTCTTAATAGCTCTCAAAGAATACTGCAGGATGTAGGAGATAGTCCTGAAGTTTTGACACACTGGGAAAGATATAGAAAGAAGTATAAATATGCCGAGAACATTTCCTTTGAGGAAGTGGTTGAAAGCAGTAAGAAACTATGTAATATGATTATACAGTGACAAATTAATAAGGCTCACCTGATAAGTGGCAAATTAACAATTTGGACCATAAGGACGCAGGGAAATCATTACCACGATGAGTGGAAGCTGATTTCTTTGCGTCTTTTTATTTTTTTTCTCAACAAAATCATACTATAAATAGAACTTCGTTGAATTAAATATGAGTTGTCTTTTGATTTATCCGTCCAAGGTTCTTGGGTTGATACATCAGTGGATAACTTTACCGGTAAAAAATGGCTGGCCAGTCAACATCCCTGAAATACAAATTTCAGGAGGTACGGTTATGTACGATGCTAAAGAAGTAGGAAAGAGGATTAAAAATTTAAGAAAACAGAAGGGAATGACTCAGGACGAATTGGCAGCAGTGTTTAAAACTGAAAGTAGTGCCATATGTAAGATAGAAACTGGAAAACAGACTATGTCTATTGATTATGCGGTAGACATTGCGGCTTATTTTGAAGTGTCTATTGATTACCTGATAAATGGTGATGCTGTTGTAGATGATGAGATTTCAATGGCATTTGCTCAGGTTCCTTTTTGTAAGAAGGTAATGGTGAAGAAACTTATACTTGATTTGATAAAAGTATCTTTATAAAAAAAAGAAAATACCATTCGCGACATCTTAATTTCCATTTACAACAGATTTTGTATATGTATTCTTTGGTTGATGTATTATCCAATCATCAGTTAAATGAGAACGGACAAATCGCAAGAAATAAACGAAAGATGAGGATATAAAAATGGAGAATACAAATAAGAAAGAAAACAAGATGGAGATAGTTAAAGGAGCAGTTATCGGTTTTGCAGTAGGTGTTATCTGGGAGCTTATGATCATCACACCACTTATGAGTGACTGGACACTGAGAAGCATTATAGTTGCACTCACAGTTTCAGGTTGTGGATGCAGTATTGCAGGTGGAATATTTGCACTTGGTAAGAAGAAAAAAGCTGAAAAATCATCAGATAAGAATACAGTAGTAGCTTAATAATATAGAAGGATAAAGTGAAAGTGAGGATATGACAATGACAAATACAGTTAAGGATACAAATAAGAAGGAATCAAAATTATACGCATTTTTCAAAGATGATAATCCAAAGACATTAATGATTTTAAATGGCATTACAGCAGCAATCTGGGTATTTATTACGGCAATGAATCTTTATTCGCTTAATGAATATGCTCATGTAAATACATTCAGTCCATATTTTACTGGAGCTTTGGCACTCTTTTACATTGGAATGACACTTGGATGTGCATGCAAGTATGCTAAGGCTAAGAAACTTGAGAGAGGTGAATAAGTATGACAGTAGGTGCAATTGTAGGATTATCTTTACTGACAATAGTTGTTATTTCAGTTGTAGGAGCTCTATGCTACCAGTATAAAAAAGCTAGAATACCAAGCGTGATTGTTGGACTCATTATCGTAGCAGCAGCCTGGTCTATAGGAGCCTGGTATTATACAGGAACTGAAGCAGGAAAGCGTGCTATTAAAACTCAGCAGAGCAACTTCGGTGGAGGTATTGAACGGTGCATCACAGTATATGATGTTGAAGGTGATGTCATTGCAAAATATGAGGGTAAAATCGATATTGAGTATGATAATGACAGGATTCTATTCGATGATGAGGACGGTCTGAGACATATAATCTATTATCCAACAGGAAATGTTATAGTGGATGAGGTCGCAAAATAAATAATAAAAATCAATGGAGCACCATGAGTCAAGGCTTGTGGTGCTTTTTCTATTAATTCATTTTTATGCTATGAAAATGATGACTTTATGTATTATACTAAAGCAATAATATTGTGGATGAGAGGTGTTTGGTATGAGTAATGAAGAATCATCTTTATCAAATGATTATTTAGAAATTTTTTCAATTTTAGGTATATCACGTAAAAAGTTTGCACCTATAGAGCTACAGTACATTAACAAATGGACAAATGATTATGAATTTACTTTAGATGTAATTCTTGAAGCTTGTAAAAAGGCTGTTTCCATTGGAAGAAATGTAAGTTTTTCATATATAGATGGAATATTAAGACATTGGTATCAGAATAATTTAAAATCCTTAGAGGAAATAGAAAAATACACTGAATCCAGAAAGGATGATTCTAAGAGTGGTCAGAAGGTTGGGCATCATACAACTAATGATCGTTCTTCTAATAAAGTTGATCATTCAGAAATAAAGAGATGTCCATTTTGTGGAGCGACTGCTTCTTTATCTGCAAACTATAGCAATAGATTTGAAACATGGTTTATTAATGTTATGTGTGAGGAATGTGGAAGCCAGGGAAAGACATATACATCTAATGATCATCCAGAAAATTATAATTGGGATAATGATAGTTGTAAGAATGCAATAAATGCTTGGAATAAGCGAGTATAAGAGAATAGTAAATTGTACAAATTATTTTAGTATTAGGAGTACATCATGGGACGATTAAAAGAACTTAGAAAATATGTAAATAATGAACTTAATAAAATGGAGGATCCGGATGAACGCATCAGTGCAGTGGCTCACCTGTATGGAGTATCACTTGCAGCTACTATGCTTGCTAAGGCACGTGGTCTAAATGAGGAACTTGCGGCAATGGCTGCTATGCTTCATGACCTGTACGCATATAAGTCGGGCTCTTACGATGATCATGCTCATAAGGGTGCAGAGCTTGCTCGAGAAATTCTAAATGAGCTTAAGATTACTGATGAGTGTGAAACTGAAATTATCTGTTCGGCTATATATCATCATGATGATAAGCTGACAGTGGATGGTCCTATGGATGAGCTTCTTAAGGATGCTGACGTTATTCATCATACAATGAATGATTCTTCGAAGGATATAAAGGAAAAAGAGCAGGCAAGATATGATAGTATTATAGATGAACTAGGATTAAAACCTATTTATTACGATGACTTTGAATCATTTGATGAAGATTATCCGATGGAGACGATTTACTATAGAGTAGAAGGAATCGATAAAAACACAGAAGAATCTAAATGTGGCTATATAGCCGTATGTCAGATAATTCTATGTGAAATTACGAGTCTACCTCCTGGATTAACTTCAGAAGAATATGTAGAGAAAGCGAGGGGGATAGATAATCCGGATATTCCAGTTTTATTTGAATTGATGGGAATTCTTGGAGATATGTATGTCCCTGATGAATATGAAGTTGATAAAGATAACCGAATTTGTCTTTGCAATGACGATTATTTTGGATTTGCATATCCGTTCTTCTGCAAATTGGACAGTCTTACACAGAAGTATACAAGATTAAAACTTGGTTACTTAGAGTTTTGTTTAGATAATGATGAAAAACTATATGAAGATGATGAACAGTTGGTGATAACTAAGGATATATACTTGAAATATAAATCTGAGTTAAATTACATGTATTTCGAAGATTAATAATATAATACTAATAATATAGAACGTCTTAGGCAGAAAATGCTTAGGGCGTTCTTTTTATTTTTCGAAAAGAAAATATCAAAAATTGCTTCAAAAGAAATTTTTGACCCAAAACTTGCTTACGCCGTCATAAAAATTCGATCTTCTTTGTCGTATGATTTAACCATAGAAAACAGCACAGAACACCGGTTGCAAACGGGCTGTTTTGAGAGCGTGCACGCTTCGAACCTACAAACAAATCTAACAAATTATAAGGAGCGAAGCAATGTATACAAAAGAAGATATTAATGTTTTAAGAGCAGTTTCAGAAATGAATCACAACATGGATGCGCTGATGGGAGTTGTTAACGATTTCAATATTTCAGCAATGAAGATTGTAGCTGAAAAGGAGCCTGAAAAGGTGACACCGGAAATGATCATAATAATGGCTAATCATGGAGTGGATGTCAGAGAGTTAAATGACTATTTCAAGGATGTGGTACCTGAGTGCCTGGAGATCAGAGGTAAGGATACTGAAAAAGATCCAGAGATAAAGAAGGTGAATGTAGTAAAGAAACCGGTAATGAGAAGATCAACTGATAGGAAGAATATCAAAACAGATAAAGCTGTAGATGATCAGATTGATGAAACATTTAAGCTGGGACATGAAGATGTTAAGCCTATACCGGAAATGTTTTCAATAAAAAAGGGTTCAGTTCCACCATCAGGAAGAAAGAACACCGGCAATATCGTACATGATGATTTAAAGAAGAGAGGTGTCATATTTGTCAGATGTAATAAGTCACCTGAGATTGAGGAAAGAGTAGTAGATGAACTGATCCAGGCTGCTGATGATAGGGATATCATGATCCAGGAGTTCATTGTAAATGAAAAAGAAGGAGTTAATAAGCTTAAGGCCTGGATGGAATCAGGTGTCATTGATTACATCATAATGAACCGTCTTGAAGAATATAACCAGTTCAAAATCCCTCAGTTTTTCTTTCTGGATGAAGCCCATCGTAGAGGAATAAAGGTGCTTCTGAAGGATAATGATTTTAATCCGATTTTTCCATATTAGGAATTTGGAATGAAAACGAAAGGCTTATGTACGGTCGTTATGCCAGCGGAGGTTGTAATCTTCGCTGGCAGCGAACCGGCAAAGGAAATCCCGCGTTTTCCAACAGAGGAAGAAGCTTGGGAGTATTTAAGAGAATTGGAAAAGTCAGAAAAGGACGGTGACGATGATGAAATATGATCAGATGAGAGTTGGAATCTGTTTACAGGAAGTGCGTTTGGATAGATCAATGACACAATTAGAAGTTGCGGAAAAGATTGGTATTACTTCAAGCCATTATGCAAAAATCGAACAGGGAATAGATAAGATGAGTATAGATGTGCTATTTAAACTGATGGTACTTTTTGATGCTGATGCAAATACACTTCTTGCGTTGGGAGAAGATAAAAATAGTAGATTGAAAAAAGTGGCTACAAAGATATACAGTCTCGAAAATGTTAATAGGGATATGATTTTTGATGGTCTTGAAAAGATGATTGAATCTCTGGATAACACGAAAGCTGAGGTGGGATGATATGCGTAGAAAATATAAGAAGGTGGAGCCGGTCAAATGTATAGTAATCCTTTCAAGTACAGAGACGGATGACTGGGATAAGGCTAAACGAAAGGAAGACAGACAGCTCAAATATATAAACTCATATGCCAAGAATCATTCTCTTATCCCTATGGAAATAGTAAGAAGGGGCTGTTTTGGAGCATTAGAGACAAATAAGATATTAAACAGAGTGATTAATAAATTGGATTCAGGAAAAGCTGATGCAGTACTTGTTGCAAATGCAATGTCAATCTCCAGAGGAGTTGCTGATGCGTATGCAAAAGTCGGGAAGGTAATAGAGGCTGGGCACAGATTTATTACGGTTGATGAAGGAGAACTTCGATTTAGACTTTATAATCCTGAATCCGGAGAGGTGGTAGATGATGGATATTAGAAGAGGAGATATTATCTGGGTTGAGTTTAATGCAGGTAATGGACATATACAACGAGGCAGAAGACCTTGTGTAGTAGTTAGCACAAACAGAATAAATGGTCATGGCAAGATTATAAATGTAATACCAGGAACAACAAATTTGGAGAGAAGGAATAATCCGGTACATCTTATAATCAAGGATTCGGACATACATGGATATTTAGGGAAAGATACTATGCTGTTGACCGAACAACTTACAGCAATCGATACAGATCAGGTTTTAGCTAAAACAGGTTTTCTGTCACAGGAAAAGGTTCATTGTTTGAATGGACTTATATTAATGCAGTTGGGAATCAAGGAGGAAGAATAATGAATACACCAGTTAGAAATGATGAAGCGGTTTATAGAACAGTAGCTCAGATGAGTAAGGAGACTAACATTTGTAGGAAAAAACTAATAAAACTAGCTGAAAGAGCTAATGCGCTTATCCGTATTGATAGAATGCTTCGTATAAGAGCAGATAAGTTCTATGAGTATTTTGATAATCAGTCTGATAATAAAAAGAAGTGATCATCGGCTACTGTCTTCAGATAAGGTTTACTAGGTTATAAATCATATAAATGCATAAAAAAAGTTCAACTATAAGAGTATACATTTGTGGACTAATTACAATTGATAAATAAAATGTTTGCGATTATAATATAGGTAGCCAAAAGTGAACTGGTATAGAAGGGAGACAGGATATGTATAAACCTATTAGAAATGATGATGCAATTTATAGAACTGTGGATCAGATGAAAAATGAAACCAATTTGAGTAAGGGAAAGATTATGGCTTTAGCAGAGGAGTCAAAGTCGCTAATCAGGATTGATCGTATAGTTCGTATAAGAGCAGATAAGTTTTATGAGTATGTAGAAGAAAAATACGGATGCTAGTTAGTGTTAGGAACTGGATGATTAATCCAGTTCCCCTATAGGAAGAGGGTGAGAAAATGGCAAAATCTAAAGAAGGGAAAAGAACGGATTCGAAGAGAAGAATATTAAAGACAGGAGAATACGAACGTCCAGATGGAATGTATGTTTTTCGTACTACATATGAAGGCAAGAGACATACGATTTATGCTACAACTCTTGATGAGTTAAGAGAGAAAAAAGAAAAGCTGTTAAACTATCTTGAACAGGGGCTGGATGTTGAGAAGCAGAAACTATCTCTAAATGATATAGCTAATGACTATTTAGATAAGAAGTCAAAAACAGTTCAGCAAACGACATTACGGACTATGACTGTAATGTATAACAGATATGTACGAGATAATTTTGGAAAAAAGAGTATTTCGGATATAAAGCGATCTCATGTGAAGGATTTTTATTTGAGCCTTATAAGTGGAAATAAAAAGATTAGCATTTCTACCCTACAAAGATTGGATACTATCATAAAACCCATGTTTGATAGTGCAGTCTATGATGAAATAATTATTAAGAATCCGGTAAAGGGTGTATACACTGAGATAAAAGGTGAGAGTCGTGAGGTTCCAAAGAAGGTTACTGCATTAACAGAGGAAGAACAAGATGAGTTTGTAGATTATGTATTATCTATGAAGAAACACTCTCATGTAAGATATTTGATTATATTCCTTCTTGGTACGGGGTGCAGAGTAGGTGAAGCATTGGCGCTACAGTGGGATGATGTGGATTTTGAGAAGAACAAAATATATATAAGACATGCTGTAGCCTATCTTCCTATTGATGGTAAATATACAAATCTTATGAAGAGTACTAAGTCCGCTGCGGGTGATAGAACTATTCCTATGCTTACAGAAGTAAGACAGGCACTTGAATCTCAGCTTGAGCAGCAGAATATAATTGGAGGACCTCAGCCTGAATGCGGTGGATATTCTAATTTTGTATTTCTTTCAAAGAAGAATACTGTAATGACTAAAGCAAATGTGCTTGAACAGATCAAGCAGATTATCGAAGAGCATAATGAAGAGTATCCTGATCGAGAGATTCCTGCCATATCTACACATCAGCTCCGCCATACATTTGCAACAAGACTTTGTAGGAATTCGGATGACTTAAAAGCAATTCAGGAGATACTCGGACATAAAGATATAAGTACTACTCTTAATACATATGCCGATGCAACAAAGGAAGGTGTAGAGGATTCAATGAGAGCGCTTGAAGGGGTAATGTTTAAGAGGAAGAAAAAGTGAAATACTAGTGATGGGATTATTATTCCCCATGGTTTGTACTATTGTATGAACTGTGGGGATTTTTTTGGGGGGTATAAGATGTTTATGGTTTATATGTTTTCTGACTTTTAATCTTCAAGAATGTGTTGTAGAATAAAGACGAGGATTCTACAGATAATTATGT
>R24__coassemble_142_pt1 | contig 53882 bp, 47 predicted proteins | sample R24__metabat2_high_PE_052 | metagenome-assembled genome bin R24 | reverse complement strand
AGAGCCCATAGTTGAACGAAAAACCTTTGGACTATATATATCTACTGAGTCATAGCTTACAAGGATTCCGGTTGCTCCGGCACCTTCTGCAGACCTGATGATGGTTCCCATATTTCCTGGGTCTTGAAGTCTTTCAGCTATGATGATCATAGGAGGTGTATCAGTCTTTTTGAGAAGATCATTCAAGGTATATGTATGCATCTTTACAAGTGCCGCTATACCCTGTGGCTTCTCCGTATTTGTAAGCTTCCTTAGAACCTCTTTAGAAACAATAAAACATTTGCCGTTATCAACTGCATAGGAAACAGCTCTCAGAAGCTTGCTGTCACCATCCACCTCTCGATCATAATAATCCTGAGTCACGAATATCTGATCAATATCCTTAAGCGGAATCTCACGAGTCATGCGAGGTCCCTCAACCAGATACTTTCCGGAGTACTTACGTTCCTTCGGACTACTCATTATCTTTGTAACTCTCTTAACTCTTTCGTTTTTTACTGAAGTAATCTTCTCCATATATTTTCCCCTTAATATACTCAATAAGATTCTTCCACTCACCTTCAAATGTTACTGCGGGTTTTTATCACGAACAAGCACCTTGTCTGTTCCATATTCCAGCTTAAGCGCTCTCTCCACACCTGAATCAAGATCAACTGTGGTAACAAGCTTCTTCCACTGGTTTTCCTCCAGCAGCTGAACAAAAACTGGCGAGTAACCCTTATGTTCTTTTAATATATCAGTCATTGCAGATGAATGCTTTGTGAAGTCTTCCATATTGTCAAAGCACACCCAAAGCTCCATGTTCTCTGAACGCTGTCTATAAACGATCTCATTCATAGAATAGATATCCGACGCTATGAATCTGCAATCTCTGTCCGATACCTGAGCACGTCCTGAAATAATTATACTATTACCTTCTTCAATGAGCCCGCGATACTTTTCGTAAGTCCTGGAATAAACCACAACTTCAACCACGCCATACAGATCTTCCACCTGAAGTGTAGCCATATTCTCGCCACGTCTAGTGATTATATGCTTCACCTCATCGATGATACCACCCAGAGTATACTGTTTGCCATCTTCAGCTTCAGCCATCTCTGTCTCTTCATCGAGAATGAATTCAGCAGTAGTAATATCGGTCTTCGCATCCAGGATATCTCTATAATCATCCAGCGGATGTCCACTTACGTAAAGACCCAGCATCTGCTTCTCACCACTGAGAAGTATGTCTTTTGAAAACTCAGGCACATTTGGAAAATCAATGTTGAACTGTTCCTGATCCTCTTCTCCCATAAAGTCTATAAGAGACATCTGACCAGTTGCATTCTTCTTCTTTTCAGCATTGACGGCATCTGCTATGTCGGTAAATGCAGTCATCATCTGCTTGCGGTTTGCTCCGAAGCAGTCAAATGCACCCGCCATGATAAAGCTTTCCACGCATCGCTTATTTGCTTCCTTTCCAGACATACGGCTCATGTAATCACGCATATCCTTGAAAGGACCATTGGCCGTTCTCTCATCCATGATTGCTCTTACGACGCCATCACCGACTGATCTGATTGCCGACATACCATATCGTATAGCATCGCCAGATACAGTAAATCGGTCCTCGCTTTCATTTATATCAGGTGTGAGGATCTTGATGCCCATCCTCTTAACTGCTTCTATATAGAACCTGAGCTTTGGCGCCTTATCTCTCACTGATGTAAGAAGGGCTGCCATATAGTCCAGCGGATAATACTTCTTCAGATATGCAGTCTGGTAAGTAACTACACAATAGGCTGCAGCGTGGGACTTGTTAAATGCATAGCTGGCAAAGTCCGTCATCTCATCGAAGATCTTATTCGCAATATCCTCACTGATTCCATTTTTTATACATCCTGGAACGCCCATCTCTTCATTTCCATAAACGAAGTACTCGCGCTCCTTCTCCATGACGCCTGCTTTCTTCTTTGACATGGCACGGCGCACCTCATCAGACTTACCCATGCTGTAGCCGGCCAAAGACATAACGATCTGCATAACCTGCTCCTGGTAAACAATACAGCCATAGGTATTCTCCAGGATTGGCCTCAGTTCAGGGGTATCGTACTGAATATCATCAGCATTATTCTTACCCTTCAGATACTGAGGGATAAAGTCCATAGGACCTGGTCGATACAGGGATATTCCCGCAACCACATCCTCAAGGTTCTGTGGCTTCAGGTCCTTCATGAACCTCTGCATTCCCTGAGACTCCAGCTGGAAGATACCAGCGCAGTCGCCAGATGCAATCAGTTCAAACACGGCTGGATCAGCCATGTTGATATTATCAATATCTATATCCTCGCCTGTACGCTCCTTTATACTTCGAAGCGCCTCAACGATAACTGTCAGATTTCGAAGACCCAGGAAGTCCATCTTCAGCAGACCAAGCTGCTCCAGTGTGTCCTTCTCAAACTGAGTCTGGATGCCGCCTTCACTTCCGTTACGGGACAGCGGTACATATTCAACGATTGGCTCACGGCCGATAACTACACCCGCCGCATGCTTTGAAGGATGACTAGGAACTCCCTCCAGCTTAACAGCCATATCGATCAGATACTTAACATCTCCACCCTCATTATAGAACTGGATAAAGTCCGGGCTCTCCTTCAGCGCCTGCGCCAGAGTCATGGTATTGGCTCCGTTCGGAATAGCCTTCGCCACCTTGTCCACCTTGCTGGCAGGGATTCGATCGGTACCTAGAACACGTCCAACACTTCTGATAGCATTTCGCGCTGCAAGGGTGCCAAATGAAATTATCTGCACTACCTTTTCGGCACCGTACTTTTCAGAAACATACCGGATCATCTCCTGTCTACCCTCAGGGGCAAAGTCAATATCTATATCGGGCATGCTGACACGTTCAGGATTCAGGAATCTCTCAAAGATAAGTCCATATCTGAACGGATCAATATTTGTAATCTTAAGCGAATAGGAAACCAGACTTCCTGCAGCAGAGCCTCGTCCAGGGCCAACCGCGATGCCGTGACTCTTGGCATAATTCACGTAGTCCCAAACAATCAGGAAATAATCAACGAATCCCATGTCCCTGATGATTCCCAGCTCGTGCTCCATCCTCTTCTCAAGAGTAGGTCTCATATCCTTATATTGTTCAACTGGATATCTTTCATCCAGTCCCGTATGACAAAGATAAGTCAGATACTCCAGCGCGTCCTTGTAGCCCTCAGGAATATCGTACTTTGGCAGCTTCTGCTCGCCAAATGTAATCTTAACATTACATCTTTCTGCAATCTTATGTGTGTTCTCCACTGCTTCAGGAGCAAATGGAAACAGCGCTTTCATTTCCTCTTCAGACCTGAGATAATACTCTCCCTCTTTATAGGTCATCTTCCTATCAGGAGAATCAAGTGTCTGCTTGGTCTGCATGCAGATCAGAATATTATGAGCCTCAGAATCCTCAGCTCTTACATAGTGAGAATCATTGGTGCAGACAAGCGGAATTCCTGTTTCCTGAGAAATCCTGTAAATATCTGGATTAACCAGTGCATCCTCTGGCAGTCCATGATTCTGCATCTCCAGGAAGTAATTATTCTCGCCGAATATATCCCTATATTCCAGCGCTGCAGACTTAGCTTCCTCATAGAGTCTGCGTCTAAGGTAAAATGCTACTTCTCCCTGCAGGCATGCCGAAAGACAGATAACACCTTCGCTATACTTTCTAAGTGTCTCCTTATCAACTCGAGGCTTATAGTAGAAGCCGTCGATAAAACCTGTAGAAACAATCTTCGTCAGGTTCTTGTAGCCCGTATCATTTTCGGCCAGAAGAATCAGATGGTAATATCTCTCATCGTTGTCGCCCACTTCTCTATCGAAGCGGCTTCCTGGGGAAACATATACCTCACAACCAAGGATTGGCTTAATCCCCTGCTTCATGCATTCCTTATAGAACTCAATAACGCCGTACATAACGCCGTGATCTGTGATGGCAAGGCTATCAAAACCAAGCTCCTTAGCTCTGGAAACCAAGTCTGGGATCTTAGCGAAGCCATCAAGAAGGCTATAAACTGTATGCACATGTAAGTGAGTGAATGCCATATTTTTTCCTTTTCTTATGTTTTTTCCGCGGTAAGTCTTCTATGAGTTTCACAAATAGTAAAAAATATTAATGAGTGCGACGAATGTCCCTGCGGAGTCTACGATTATATTTTCGTGATATCTTGTTCGAAAATTTATTGGAATACTTCTTCTCTAATTTTTGTTTGTATTTCTTGCGTTTTAAATATTTGCGATAGCCTTTGACGTAGCGGCGCGCATAGTCGAAAGCCACATCTTCCCCTTCTTCCGCAAGAATATTGAGCAGACGCTCTAACTGCTTCTTGGTGTAAGGATGAAGTATGTTCTTGCTCTTTCCGTTCATATAGTATTCCAGAGCAGATCTATCGGTGTAGTCTTTGCCGCGGTAGATCTTGCTGGCTGCCACACGGTCGCAGAACATTTCGACGATGTAGTTGTCTGGCATCTTCATGCCTGTGACACTGCCATCTCTTTTATTCAGATCATAATCCAGCCAGTACTCCAAATGGTGTTTATTGCGGCCCTTGTGATGAAGCCATGAAGAGGTATATCCCTTATCCTCTCGTTCTGCCTCTTTAGGACTTCTGGTTCCCTGATAGTACTTGGCTCCTACGGAAAACTCTGTCCAGGAATATTTTGAAAGGTCATGAAGAATCCCCTGAAGATAAAGACCGCATCTGAAGCAGTTCTTACCAACCTGGATTTTATGCTCATTGATAGTGCAAAGGTGTTTGTACCATCCTTTGTCTTTGATCATGTCATATATTGGACTATAGATTTTTATATTGTTCCACATAGTTTTGCCCTTAATTTAGAATAAAAAACTCTGTGTTTCAGCACTGTCTTATGACATGTGCACACACAGAGTTATTATACCACTTAGGGTGCATATTTTCTAGTAACCATTTACGTAGAAAACCTGTTTCACGATTCTTTCATAATGGTCATTAAAGCAGTCATGTAACCTATCTTTCGAGAACGCTGGTCTGAATTCATGGCATTATAATTTGTCACAATCTGACCGAGCTCTGAGCTTCCATCTATAACATACCAGTCAGGCCTATTTCCACTCTTACTCTTCTTTCCAGTTCCGGAGAGAAGCCATTCAGGGGTGACATCCAACACCTCACAGATAATCATTATTTTTTCAGAGGTAGGATTTGTCTTCTTTTTCTTCCATTCACTGATGGTGCTTTGAGCAATTCCAGTCTTCTCAGAAAATGTCTTCTGTGACATTCCAATAGCTTTCATCCGTTTAAATAATCTTTCACTAATAGTCATAATATACACCTCCAAAATAATCCAATTTCAATGACATTTCTTGTTGTAATACATGAGGGTAAGTGTTATATTGAATGTAGGTAAGCACCCACTCCAAAGTGGATGCCTTCCGAATTGGGTTATTTGCTCAATAAATGAGCTACCTCTCCTGTTGGCAGACAGGAGAGGCTTTTTTTATTTCTGCTTTTTCTTTTTCTTCTTGAAAAAGGCAAGCAATGCGATGATTAGCGAACCGAGCGATATCAGTGTGTCGATCACTCTCAGCACAATCATAGTGATTTCATAAGCTGTCATACGCACCACCTCCCTTCCTAGATTCCGAATCATTCGGTTTGAGGTTCGGGAGGCTGCCACCCTGTCATGGGTACTTCCTACATTGTTTAGCATAACATTTCAATCTATAATAAACAAGAAGAATTTTCATAAATACGTTTAATATTCGCATATATGAATTTCGTGCTTGTGTAACAGAAAAAAAACCTACCAGGGAGAACCCACTGGCAGGTTTTGGATTTAAGACAATTCGTCTAAAGTTTTGCCATATGGCGGAAGGAATTCTGTAACGAAATCCTTTACCTCTGGAAGCTCTTCGGCAAGCTTATCGAGAGCTGTACCGATAGACTTCTTGGCGGTGGAAAACTCGGTGTTTCCAGCCTTTTCTTCCTCGATACATTTGATGTATGCTGAGATCTTATCTGCAGCTTTTACCAAGCGCCTAAGATACTTATCTTCTGCAGAGTTATCAGACTTATAGATTTTCTCGAATGCAGGTCGAAGATCAGATGGCAGCTTGGTCAGCAGCTTATACTCTGCTATCTTTTCAACCTGCTTATAAGCCTCTTTGATCTCAGGATTATAATATTTGACAGGAGTTGGCATATCTCCTGTAATGATCTCTGATGAGTCATGATATAGACCGATAAGTGCCGCACTGTTCTCGTCGATGTTACGGTCATATCTAACATTTCCAATAACCGCCAGAGCGTGGGCAATCATAGCAACTTCGAGAGAATGCTCGCTTAGGCTTTCATTTCGCGAGTTCCTCATAAGGGCCCAGCGGTCGATGTATTTCATTCTTGATATGGTTGCAAAAAAGTTGTATTCCATAATAACTCCTGTAAAATGATATCTCGCATAAAAGTGTAAAAAAAAGAAGCCTAAGATCGGACTCGAACCGACGACCTACTGATTACGAATCAGTTGCGCTACCAACTGCGCCACTTAGGCAAGTGGAGTTTCATGACCACCTATGACATTATAAAGGGTGAATCTTTACTTTGCAAGTGGCATTAGATGTTACATTTTCAGATTGAAATGAAATCTGAAAATAAGGTATAATCGAGGTATCAGATTTTAAGGGAGGTTACAAAATGAAAGTTTTTAAATGTACAAAATGTGGAAATATGATTTCTTATCTCAATAAGGACGCATGTGATGTTAAGTGCTGCGGCGAGACAATGGTTGAGGTTGAGCCTAACACAACTGATGCAGCTGGTGAGAAGCATGTTCCTGTTATCGAGGTAGACGGAAACATTGTAACAGTTAAGGTTGGATCTGTTGATCATCCTATGATGGATGCTCATTACATCCAGTGGATCGCACTTGATTCAGAGCAGGGCAGACAGCGCAAGATTCTTAATCCTGGTGACGCACCAATTGCTGTATTCGCTCTTGTTGATGGCGATAAGCCAGTTGCAGCATATGAGTACTGCAACCTCCACGGACTGTGGAAAGCAGAAGTTTAAACCAAAAGACCTGCCATCGGGTTCTCCCTGGCAGGTCCTTTTTTATTCCGAGATATAGTCTAGGTATTCCTCGAGACACATATCAAGTTCTTTCATTTCTGATGCAGCCTTCTGACCTACAAAACGGTAGTGCCATGGCTCGTTGTTAATTCCCGTTATATCAATCTTATTCTCAGGATATCTCTTGATAAACCCATATTTATAAGCATTTTCATTAAGCCAGGTGTACACAGTGTCATCCGAGCTCACATTGCTGTTTGCATTTATATCTACGCTGATTCCCAGTTCGTGTTCACTGGTTCCCGGGATTGCAACATATTGCTTAGCCATATCTTCTGCTTCCTCAGCGGTGTAGCCCTGAGCCTCGTACTCCTGGATTCTATTATCCATAATACTCTGCTGATCTTCTCTAGTACGGTACCCCTCTCTCACGAAGAGGTCTATTCCACTATCTCTCGCATCATCGAACATCTTCTGTAGTGCAGGATAGATTCTGGTATCAACCTGCTTACCGTTAGAAAGATCTGTAAGACTGACTGTATAATCATCCGGTACAGGATTATCCTTATTGACCAGAATTAGATTCCACCCCGAGCCATCAACACATTCGTCTATCTCTTCAAATGAATACTCTCGCTTGAAGCCTTCGATGTTATAAAGGAATACCTCATGGATTTCTTCTGTATAGCCTTCGTAGAAGCCCTTCACCATACCGAGTACAATCTGTGAACCTCTGTTGTAGCTGATGAGCATCTGACCACTGGTCTTATCAAAACTGATTCCCTCAACCTCACCTTGAAGCGTCACGTCATCAAGAGTTCTCTCAAGCACTACATTTGCCGTTGTAGAATCCTCTGCTATTCTAGTCTTATATACATGATCAGGTTCGCCTAGATCTGCTGTTCCATCGTCCGCCGTCATATAGAGGCATCCGTTATAGTATGCAATACCCTGCAGCCACTGAGGTGGACACTGCAAATGAACCTTACCCTTATAAGAGCCATTTTCCAGATCGTACCTATACAGATATCTACCGCTCTCATCACCCGTCCAGGATGTCATCCATATGGAGCCAGAATCCGGATCTATAGCTATACCAGATACCTCTGTCTGTCCGCTTGACTCATCAAAACTATAGGTATTAACTAGCTGATAACTCTCTGCATCGTATACTGCTATCTGAATATTCTTAGACTCTCCGTCCATGAAATATTCTACGCCAGCGTATATCTTTCCGTCATAGACATCTATATCTCCGATATGATTCACTTCATTTTCGAATCCTGCAAAGGGATCCTCCGCCTCAGAAACTTTATTCCACTCGCTGTCATACTTCGTGAGTGTTGTGCTTCCACTTATATAGTAACATTCATCACCATAAGCAACACCCTGCCTGCCATCAACCTCGTGTACACCCGCTAGGCTATATCTATTCTCAGGAGCAAGGCTCCCTTCCTCCTCAGGTCTACCTTCAACCGTAACTGGAGCAGGCTGAACAACATACTCTTCTTCAGCATCATTTTGAGATGCATCCATAGATGCGTCGTCTGAAGTTGCGATATCAGGCTCTTCAGATATGATCTCCGTCGTACCATCCGCACCGTTTATATCACCTTGATTTATTCCACATGATGCAAGAGAAAATGCAGCTAGTACACTCGCAAATGCTTTAATAGATTTCTTCATAGTAAAATCCTCCAGAGGTTATTATATCATATACTTACATCGCAATCCTTTTAATGTTGTTATTCGGATATTTTTTATTGTTTTACGATATATTTTTGTTGACATCCAGTTCTTAAAGAGTTATACTCACCTCATCTTAAATGAATCGAGGGAAGTCAAAATGAACTCATGGGCTATCGACGATATCATAACAATAATGATCTTTGTTTTTGTAGCCTTTGTAATTCCAGGGGTACTTATTGTATGGAATATATACAACTGCATAGCTAAGAAACCAAAGCTGGAGAAGCTTATAGCAACTCTAACTATATTAATTGGAGGAGTCTTCTATCTAGGACTCTTTGCTCTGAATTATGAACTGGCTGGTGAATGGGATGTGCAGATTAATTCAATGCAATACCACAATACCCTCTCATCTAAATATTGGTTAATAGACTGTATAATATTCTTAGGTTTTCTTGGATACTTTATATTACTATATGAACGTGCAGATAGGTTGTCACCACTAGTAGCAGCTGTATCAATCAGCTTCCTCGCTATGATGAATGTCATTCAGATAGCATATGCTATTCAGATCAGTAAAAATGTAGATAGTGAAGAATATCTACTATACTTATATCATTTTAGTATTCTGCTTCTATCAGCTAGAGTAATCCACAGACATATGAAGGAAGAGGCAGAATTATATAGAGATAGAGCATCTTCAGATAGCGAGAAAAAATGCTTTAATCGTTTCTACAACATTGTAAACAGCTTATCAAAGTATTCTATATTTGTATGTATTATTCTTTTCTTTGTGATAGCACTAATAGAGATCATCTTTGTACTATTGGGACAGGGACTAGACGCACCGATCAAGGCATTTACAGAAACTGCTGATTGGACATTCTCACAGCAGATTCCGCCACCACCGCTAGAATACGATGGTCACTATCTATGTACAGTGGCAGCCGGAGGACATAGAAAAGTTGTAAAGCCCCTACGGCTGGGTACAAGAAGAAATGAAACAATAGTTGTTAATCGTCAGTTATGTATTGCAAATGCATTTGAAGAACTGATTCAAGAGAAAATGCCGAGATTCCACAGAAGAATCAGGTATATATATGATACATATGGCTATCCTATATCGAGAAAGATTACGACTCCGACCAGGGCAGATTTTGTATACATATTGATGAAGCCTTTAGAATGGATGTTCCTTATATTTCTTTATACATTTGACCTTAAACCAGAACAAAGGATAGCAAGACAATATACCTATACTCCATCACGTAAAGTAGATTAACATATATAAAGAAGCGACAAACGAATTATATCTCGTTTGTCGCTTTTACTATCTCGTTAATTCTATAGATAATGAATTACTCTTCGCTTTCCCAAGGCATCTTAGGCTTTTCTTCTGTAGCTGCAGGTGTCTCATCTGTGCTTTCTGTCTCTACTGACGCTTCATCTGTGCTTTCTGTCTCTACTGGCGCTTCATCTGAACTTTCTACTTCAACATTTGTTTCCTCAACCTTTGCTGATTCAACTGTCTCTGTATCAGTGTTAGGTGCCATATCCTCAGTAAGCTGTTCTGTAACATTATCTGCATCTACATCATAGGATTCTTCATCCTTTAGAAGTTCGTTACGCTTTGCCTCAAACTCTGGACTAACATATACTTTATATTTGTCCTTAACCTTGTCCTTTGATTTAGTTGCCTTAGCCTGTGCCTTTTCTAAAGCTTTCTCTTCTTTTACTTTCTTCTTTTTCTGCTTCTTCAGTTTTTCCTTCAGCTTCTCGCTGACCTTAAGACCAGCCTTTTCCGCTTTAGTAACTGATTCTGCACCGAGAGCCTTAAGAGCTTCCTTTGACTTCTTTGTAGCACTTGAAACTCTAGTAACATTTGAAGCGCTTCCAGAAGTAAGTGATACAGCCTTATCTATCTGCGGAGCAACACCACCAGTTATCTGGTTGTAGATCTCCATGAATTCCTTACCTGTGATGGTCTCATGATCAATAAGGAATGTAGCAACTGCATCAAGGATTTCAATGTTGTCTGAAAGAAGCTTGTAAGCTCTTGCATATGCGTTGTTGATGATTGTCTTAACTTCCTCATCAACCTGAGTTGCAGTCTCATCTGAACATTCAAGCACTCTTCTTCTATCAAGGTACTCACCAGTGATTCCCTCAAGCTGTACCATACCGAAGCGCTCGGACATACCGTACATGGTAACCATGGTTCTTGCGATACGAGTTGCCTGTTCGATATCATTTGACGCACCGTTTGTAACTGATGGGAACTTAAGTGCCTCTGCAGCACGTCCACCAACAGCGATTACGATATCAGCCTCAAGCTCTGCCTTTGTCTCAAGATTCTTCTCTTCCTCAGGCGCCTGCCATACATAACCCAGGGAACCCTTTGTACGAGGAACGATAGTGATCTTCTGAACTGGCATTGTATTCTTCTGTAGTACTGATAGGAGCGCATGTCCTGCCTCATGGAAGGCAACCACACTCTTCTCTTCTGCGGATAAAATGTTATTCTTCTTCTCTTTACCTGCGAAGACAACCTCAATTGACTCAAGGATATCATTCTGACAAACGAAACGTCTTCCCTTACGAACTGCAGTAAGCGCAGCCTCGTTGATGATATTTTCAAGATCAGCACCAACTGAACCAGATGTTACGTTAGCTATCTCATGAAGATCAACTGTCTCATCCAGCTTAACATCCTTGGCATGAACCTTCAGGATATCTTCACGCCCCTTAAGGTCAGGCTTCTCAACGATAACTCGTCTGTCGAAACGACCTGGACGAAGTAATGCCTTATCAAGAACCTCAGGTCTGTTAGTAGCTGCAAGGATAATGATACCCTTCTCAGAATCGAAACCGTCCATCTCAGAAAGCAGCTGGTTAAGTGTCTGCTCACGCTCTGAATCACCGCCCATATGACGGGTATCACGGCTTCGACCGATAGCATCGATCTCGTCGATGAAGATGATACATGGTGCCTTAGCAGTTGCCTGCTTGAAAAGGTCACGTACACGGGACGCACCGACACCAACATACATTTCTACGAACTCGGAACCAGACATAGAGAAAAATGGAACTCCTGCCTCTCCTGCAACGGCCTTGGCCAGGAGGGTTTTACCTGTTCCTGGAGGACCTACAAGAAGTGCACCCTTTGGAAGTCTGGCACCAATCTCAAGATACTTCTTTGGCTCCTTAAGGAAGTCAACCATCTCAGTTAGAGACTCCTTCGCTTCCTCTTCACCTGCAACATCACTAAATGTTACGCCTGTATTCTTTGTCATATCGTAAAGCTTTGCATTAGACTTACCAACGTTCATGATTCCGCCTGAGCTTCCTGCTACACGACGCATGATCAGCATGGTAATGAAATACATAGCAGCGATAAGTATTACGTAGTAAAGAATCTGGCTGAGGATAGCATTTCCACCCTCATCGATCGCTGTGTACTTAACATCGGCTTTATCAAGTCTTTCGATAAGCTTGTAGGCATCTGTACGAATAACATAGTAGGTGACATTTTCTGTCTTTACATTTTCACCGGTTGGTTTGAACTTAATCTTCTTCTCATAGATTTCAACATCTTTGACATTTCCACTCTCAAGCATCTCAACGAACTTGTTATAGGAGATTTCCTTTTCCCCTGATGTTTTGTAGTTGTTAAATGCCATAATGAATACTATGGAAAGGATGATCGCAACCACAATGGCTCCGATCATTCCATTAAAGCCACCCGGTTTTTTCTGATTGTCGTTGTTATTATTTTGATTGTTATTGTTTTCTTCCATATAAAATCAACTCTTATTTTTACTGATAAAGTGGGTACTTATCTGTAATGCTCTTAACAAGTGCCATAGCTGCATCTGAATCCTTATCAAGGATAGCAGCCTTAAATGCATCTGCGATAGTGAACATATCTTCCTTAACCGCTCCACGTGTTGTAACTGCTGGAGTACCAACTCTTACACCACTTGTTACGAATGGTGACTGTGGATCATTAGGAACTGTGTTCTTGTTAACTGTGATACGAACCTCATCAAGAGCCTTCTCAACTTCCTTACCTGTGAGACCAAGACGCTTAAGGTCAACAAGCATAAGGTGGTTATCTGTACCGCCAGATACGATATCGAATCCTCTGTCCTGAAGAGCACCAGCAAGTGTTGCTGCATTCTCAACAACACGACCCATGTAATCCTTGTACTCCTGCGAAAGAGCTTCCTTGAAGCATACAGCCTTACCAGCAATTACATGCATAAGTGGGCCACCCTGGATTCCAGGGAAGATAGCCTTGTTGAAGTTGTACTTAGCATTGATCTCTTCGCTGCAAAGGATAAGACCTCCTCTTGGTCCACGAAGAGTCTTATGTGTTGTAGTTGTTGTAATATGAGCATATGGGATTGGGCTCATGTGATAACCAGCTGCAACAAGACCAGCGATATGAGCCATATCTACCATAAGGATTGCTCCAACCTCATCAGCGATCTCACGCATCTTCTTGAAATCTATCTCTCTTGCATATGCAGAAGCACCAGCTACGATAAGCTTTGGACGAGCTTCCTTAGCGATTGCAAGTACGTTATCATAATCGATACGTCCCTCATCGTTTACTCCGTAAGGTACGCAGTTGAAATACTTACCAGACATATTTACTGGTGAACCGTGTGTAAGGTGACCGCCGTGGTCAAGGTTCATACCCATAAATGTATCTCCTGGCTGAAGTGTAGCAAAGAATACTGCCATGTTAGCCTGAGCACCTGAGTGTGGCTGTACGTTTGCATACTCAGCACCAAAAAGCTTCTTTGCTCTCTCACGAGCAAGATCTTCTGCTACGTCAACATACTGACATCCACCATAGTATCTCTTTCCAGGATATCCCTCAGCATACTTATTTGTCAGGTGGCTTCCCATAGCAGCCATAACAGCCTTAGATGCAATGTTCTCAGAAGCTATAAGCTCAAGATTATCATTCTGACGCTTAAACTCATCGTTCATAGCAGAAGCTACTTCTGGGTCAACTTTTACGATTTCTTCAAAATCAAACATTTGTATTTCCTCCGTGAATAATATTTATATGTTTGTATTAATTTACTACTAACAAAATTATATAGGCTTCTTTATAAACTATCTGTTTAAAAATTTAAACCTCTATCTTAGAGAGAACCTCTCCGATCTTATCATGAATAACAATATCCGCCTGTGAATCACGACCTGTGGAAGCCATATTGAGAACTGCAAGATGCTTACCATTAAAGTAATTAATGAAGCTTGCTGCAGGATACACAACCAGTGACGTTCCACCAATTATCAGCATATCTGCCTTTGAAATGTGTTCGATGGTGCGACTTATTACGAAGTTGTCAAGACCCTCTTCGTAGAGAACTACATCCGGGCGAACAGTTCCACCACACTCATCACACTTTGGAACACCAGGTGCAGCCTGAATATACTTTACACCTGCATACACATCATCATCGGTACTATCAAATCTTTTTCCACATTTGGAGCAGTAATTTCTAAGTACTGATCCGTGAAGTTCAAGAACTTCCTTGCTGCCAGCAGCCTGATGAAGTCCATCAATATTCTGAGTGATGACTGCCTTCAGCTTTCCAGCCTTTTCAAGTTCAGCCAGCTTATAGTGCGCTGCGTTAGGCTTTGCCTCTGGCGCTAACATTTTATCCTTATAAAACTCGTAGAACTCTTCTGTCTTATGCACCAGGAATGTATGACTTACTATCTCCTCTGGTGGATATTTGTATTTCTGATTATATAGGCCGTCCTGACTTCTGAAATCAGGAATACCGCTCTCAGTAGATACACCAGCGCCACCAAAGAATACTATGTAATTCGACTCATTGATTGCCTGCTGGAGTTTTTCAACTCCGCTTGAAGCTATCTCCATACTATGTACCTCCCATAAAAATCCCTTAAGTTATTGCGCCTACACCAAACCCCTTTAAGGAGTAGGCTCAGTCACTTCAATTCTGACCTTATAGCTACCGTTTATAGTATAGTTATCGCCTGAATTGAACTCTATATCGAGATCGTATTTACCAGGCTGAAGTCCTTCAACATTTACTCTTGGATCAAGAGACACAACGTCGATATCTGTGATATCATCTTCAAATCCCTGAACCTTTATCTTTAAAGGCTGAGGATCTATTATCTCATAGTTCTTCTCGTAAGCTCCTCCCAGGATTTTGATATCTCCTGGATTCAGTGTCTTCTCCTGCTCGCAAGTCTCTGCAAGCTCAACACTTACTGCAATCTCATTAGACGCATTATCTGGAACAAATACTTCCGTTGGAAGATACTCTACAATATCAAGATTCTTCTCAATATTTGTTGTCGCATCTGTTACCAGCACATCCTTGATATCAATCGATGATATGGTATCAAGAATCTCCTTATCTCCTGCGATCACTACTGTTGATGGCTCAAAGTTAATACTTCTTATGCCATAACCCTCATGAACCTTACCTGCTGTTGTTATATTTACAGGTACTTCCTTAGTAGGATAAACAGGAATTGAAACAGTAACATCCGAAGATGAAAGAGTCATGTTATCCTTCTCAACTGCAGCACCATATCCGTCGATACAGCCTACTCTTACAACTCTGTCCATATCCTCGAAGGCGCCGCTTACATCAACGACAGCTCTTGCCTCAACGATATTTGAAAGAACTGATTCAGGTCCTGAAACAGTGATCATGTTAGGTGTCGGAACAACCGAGCCGATTGCATAGCCTTCAGAAGCAGATCCAGTTGTGATCACACGAACTGGAATACTCTTCTCGACCTCTTCCTCGATACTGAGGATCACATACTGATTTACAGGTGTGATTGAAACCTTCTTAGCTCTGCTCGCTGCAACAGAATTATTCAGCGATACTTTTATCGTTGTAGAATTCGTTACAGATAAATGGGATATATCCGCAACTGCTTCGAAATTGCTGGCTTCCAGATTCTCTACTGTAGATCTAGGTCCCTTTACGATCACATCCACCTTTTCACCCTCAGTAACGTTGTAAAGCTTACCGTTCTGAGTGATGGTATCACCATTTACCAGGTCAACAGGAATATCATAGATTGTCTTTGTAACGACTCCATCCTGAAGATTCATTACTACAAACCAGATAACAAAGGAACAAAGAAGAGCAAGGATCTTAAGTCCCATATTATCGAAGAACTTATTCTTCTTCTGGGATTCATCCTTACGTCCCTCACCCGCAAGATTGTCGGTGTTGGAATAAAGAGTGTCTGTCTCATAGAGAGTATCTGTTTCATACAGGGTGTCTGTACCATACAAAGTATCTGTATCTCCAGGCAAAGTATCTGTATTCTCTGTGAGATTCTCAGTTTCCGCATCTGACACTGTGTCTTCTTTCAGATTCTCAGTTTCTGCGTCTGATACCGTGTCTTCTTTCAGATTCTCTGTCTCTGCATCTGATACTGTATCTTCTTTCAGATTCTCTGTCTCTGCATCTGATACTGTATCTTCCACTTCAGCATTTGTTTCTTCTGTCTTCACTTCTTCTGTCTTAGTTTCTTCTGGATTATCATTCGGCTTATTATTTCTTTTCTTGCTCAAGCTGCAGACCTCCCTTCTTAATTCTCTTTCTGGAAGGCCTATCATCTCTAGACTTCTGGAGTTTAGACAGCTTACGTCTTATGCCGTCCTCATCCAGATTCTTATAGAGCTGACCTCTATAGGCAATAGAAACTTCTCCAGTTTCCTCAGAAACGATAATGGTCATACTATCAGTAACCTCACTGATACCAAGACCCGCTCTGTGTCTGGTTCCCAGGTTTTTCTCCAGGGATCCATTATCTGTAAGTGGTAAGTAGCAGGTAGCTGCTATTACCCTGTTGTCTTTAATTATCACCGCGCCATCATGAAGCGGAGTATTCTTCTCGAAAATATTTCTTAAAAGCTGCTGTGTTACTACAGCATCTATACTGATTCCTGTATTGATATACTCACCAAGTGGAGTATCATGTTCAAGAACTATAAGTGCTCCTGTCTTATCCTTTGAAAGCTGAAGTGAAGTCTTAACCAGCTCATAGATAGTCTTATCACTAAGACTCTTCTCCACATTATTCTTAGGATTAATGGATTTAAAAAATCTAGAAAGGAAGTTTCTTCGACCAAGCTCATCCAACGCTCTTCTCAGCTCAGGCTGGAACAAAATAACCAGTGCAAGGAGGATAACATTTATCAAGTTCTTGGCGATAAAAAGAATTGTATTCAGCTTACATATAGAGGCAAACGCAAGAAAAACAGCCACGACAAGTATACCCTTGAGCAGAGTCATAGCGCGGCTTGTTTTTATCCATAAAAACAGATGATACAGAATATATGCAATTATAAGGATATCCAGCACATCCGCCCACTTAATATCTGGGAAATAGACACCCTCTAGATATGTCTGGATGAAAGTCCATATAGCCTTCATCTAATGCCCCTCTGTAATTAATTATGCCATCTCATTATCAGTATCTGGTATATCCAAAGTTGGGGTATCAAGAATCTCTCTAACCTTACTTGATACAGCCTCAGAAGGTCTTCTCTTCTCCTCTGAACGCTTTATTCCCTTTTCCTTTGCTTTTTCAGAATCAATCTTTGGAACAGCTTTTACATAGTAATAATAGTCATCATCTTCGAACTGCACACGCTCTGTATGCTGATAGTCAAGTACGCCCTGACCAAATCTGATAACCATTGCAATAACTGCACCAATAAGACTTCCTGCAAGTACCAGGCCAGCTGCAACATCTTCACCAACGATGTAACCAGCAAATATTGAACCAATGATATTTACAATAGTACCAGCTGCAATCGCAATGTAGATTGCAAATGGGTAGCTAAACTTCTTAAGAATTGCAGTAACGAGAATTGTAATTGCAAAGATAATTATTGTTGTATACATATCCTTGTTGCTCATCAGTACTTCCGAAAGCTGTCTGAGAGCTTCGATCTCATTTTCTGCTGACTCAACTGCGAGCAGTCTTGAAACCTCTGCTGCACAAAGAGAAAAATAGTATAGAACGATACCACATATCGAAGGAACAAGTCCTGGGATACCTGCAACCATTGCTATAATAATTGGTGCCGCAAATGGAATGTGTAATACGTAGCAGACTGGAACCAACATTATCGTATAAACGTAATGAGGGAAAAATCTGACAAATATACAATAGATTGCTGTGAAGATTACAATAAATACTGCACCAACTTCAAGTGATACCGAAAAACTGTGAAGCGTTATCAGCACACCCACCATGAAAAACATGAATCCATCTGGAAGCAGCGCCGCAAGTATAGAAAGAAGAATTACAACTTCGATCTTGCTAGCAAGTGTATTGTAATGGAACAGCTTATTCACTGACATGAACACGATAAGGCTCCATACGAATCTGAAAAGAGGAGTAATAATCTCATCCTGCTTTCTACAGAAATCTCTGATAACATTTTTAATATTTAATATACCTGACATTACTGTGCTCCCCCTTCTTTTGGAAGGTCTAAATCAAATTCATCCATACTTCCTCCGATTTCGGAGTATACTTTAACCTTACCACTCTTGATCATAGACTTTGTTTCATCTTCGTCATAAAGCTTCACAAGCTTGCGAAGCCATTTGTTATACTTCACTATTCCCGGTTTTGCTTTTGCGTACTTATAATTGTAAACCACAAAGGCATACAAATAGAAAACAACCATCACTCCTACATACCCTACCATTAGCCAGGTGATGATCTTGAAATAATCAATATGATTCAGATCTTCCAGCACCTTCTCAAACTTGAGCAGTATGTAGACAGCCACGGTTATCCAGTAGCAAAATGTTGTCGCAACGAGAGTCTTCAGGCAGCCGTACTGCACATAATCCTCTCTGTAATATCGGCTGAGGATCATGTCACCCATCTCCTGATGCTTCTCATAGATGGTGACCTTGGTCATCAGTTTTATCTTTTCTTCATCAAGCATAAAATAAATCTCCTAAATCGGACACTTTTCCAGCGCCCATACCTAGTCAATATTCTATCTTATTCCGCCCCATAAATCAAGAGCGCTCATGGTGCACCATGTTTATTATTCTACTGAATCAATAAGCTCTAATGTATGCTCCTCAATCTGCTTCTTGCAGAGTTCTACAAAGTCAGCAAGAGGAACTCCGTTCATCTGCTTGTTACCGCGAACGTTAACTGAAACTGTTCCTTCCTCAGCCTCTTTGTCACCAAGGATAAGGATGTATGGCTCCTTGAACTTCTTGAAGCCCTTGATCTTTGTCTTCATGTTCTCATCTGAGTAATCAGCCTCTACACGTATACCAGCCTTGCGGAGTGTCTTCTCAACCTGCTTTGCATACTCGTTATGCTCAGTTCTGATAGGAACGATACCAACCTGGAATGGTGACATCCAGAATGGGAATACACCCTTGAAGTTCTCGATAAGGATACCGATAAATCTTTCAAATGAACCAAATATAGCTCTATGTATCATAACAGGACGCTTCTGTGAGCCGTCAGCTGCTACGTATCTAAGGTCAAAGTTAAGTGGAAGCTGGAAGTCAAGCTGAATTGTACCCATCTGCCACTCACGGCCGATGCAGTCCTTCATCTTAAGGTCGATCTTTGGACCATAGAAAGCTCCATCGCCTTCGTTAATCTCATATCCGCCCTCGCCATACTTCTTATCAAGGATTCTCTTAAGTGAAGCCTCAGCAGCATCCCAAAGCTCTGGTGCACCCATGAAGTCATCAGGTCTTGTTGAAAGCTCAGCTTCATATGTAAGACCAAATGTCTCGTAGATGTACTTTGCGATGTCCATGATATCGCCAATCTCATCCTCGATCATATCCTCTGTAAGGAATGTATGATCATCGTCCTGATGGAACATCTGAACTCTGAAAAGACCATTTAACTCACCGCTCTTCTCACGACGGTGAATTACCTGTGTCTCACTATATCTGATTGGCAGCTCCTTATAGCTGTGGAGGCCATTCTTGTATACATTAATTGCGTTAGGACAGTTCATTGGCTTGATAGCATACTGAATGTCTGTATTGATTTCTTCCTCGTCTGTCTTCTCATTTACAGTTGCATTTGTTACGAGGAACATATTCTCCTTGTAGTGTCCCCAGTGACCAGATGTCTCCCAAAGATTCTTGTGGTTGATAACTGGCGCAAGGATTTCCTGATATCCATACTCTTCATGGAGCTTTCTCCAGAAGTCGAGAATAGCGTTGTACATCTTGAATCCACGTGGGAGCCAGTATGGCATACCTGGTGCAGACTCATCGAACATAAAGAGTTCCTGCTCAGGTCCGATCTTCTTGTGATCACGCTCCATGGCTTCCTTAACAAAGTCAAGGTGAGCCTTGAGTGACTGCTTATCTGGGAAGCAGTACATATAGATTCTCTGAAGCTGATCATTATGCTCATCACCTCTCCAGTATGAACCTGAAACTGACTTAACCTTATAAGACACGTTCATAAGCTCCTGTGAGTTTGAGATGTGTGGTCCACGGCAGAGATCTACGAAATCATCGCCTGTATAATAAACTGTAATCTTCTCTCCTGCTGGAAGATCATTGATAAGTTCTTCTTTATATTTCTGACCCTTGAATATCTCAAGTGCCTCTTCCTTTGTTACTTCCTTGCATGTCCAGTCTTCACGACGCTTAAGGATCTCACGCATCTTGTCCTCGATAGCCTTATGATCGTCGTTTGTAATTGTTCTTGGAAGCATGAAGTCATAGTAGAAGCCGTCATCGATCTGAGGACCGATAGCAATCTGGACATTCTCCTTACCGAAGATTTCCATGACAGCCTTGGCCATGACATGTGCCATAGAATGTCTGTAAACGCTCAAGAAGTATTCTTTGTTATCCATTTTTATTTCCTCCATTATTCCCACGGCAATTATGCGCGGAGTCTCAGTTCTTGCTTTCTCGACTCAGCTTTCGCACAGGCGCGGTGCCCTAGCGGCCACTCCGCTAACGCTTCGTTTGCTAAGCTCTCACTTCGGCAAAAGCCTCGTGAATCGCTAAGCACCGAGACCGCTTATGGTCTCGAAAGCAAGCCTGAGAACTCCTTCGCAACATAATTGCTCGCGATTTAATTCTGTTTTAAATAAAAATAGTCCCTGCACTGTGTACGATAGTACATAGTACAGGGACGTTAATTACGCGGTTCCACCCTGGTTGCCGTGCATGTTTAGCGCGACCACTCGGTTGATTATAACGGAATCACCGTATCCTTTTCATGAGTGAGTCGATTTGGCTCTGAGCCCTATTGACTCATTTTACTGGGGATCCCTCGGAGGTAGTACCCGGATGTTCTAGGTCTAAGGTGCTCTCAGCCGGTGGCACCTCTCTCTGTCGACTAGTTCTAACACCGAACATGTCCTCGTCAACGGTTTAACTTTTTAATGATTGTTTTTCGATTATACAACCATCCTATATCAATGTAAAGTTTTTTATTCAACCTCGAGCCAACTGTTCCTTAATTTGGAGTTTCGATCCAGTTGCCATTTTCATCGTAGCTACCTGTTTTATCTTCAAGACCTGATGAGTCTACATGGATCCACATGCCAGTCCATTCGTTTCCTGCCTGACCCGGCTCGATCCACTCATCAACTGCCAAGTATCCGTTAGACTTAAAATAGTATTCATTTCCGTTGATTACTACTTTCTCATTACATGGATACCAGCCTGAAGTATCTTCAAACCACCAGCCTGTTGAATTAGATTTCCAGCTTCCTGTATATGGATAGCTCTGTACTCCATCATAGCCTATATAATATCCATCTCTCCAGCATCCACCTTCATAAAGGAAGTTGTCGAAATAATACCAAGAGCCATCTATCTTATACCAGCCATTTGTTGCTGCATAGCCGTTCTCATCAAAGTAGAACCAACCCTTTGAAACATACATCTTTCCCTGTCCCCAGGAACGAGATTCTGTTGCAACTGTTGCAGGATTTCCATTTCCTGTATAATTCTCAAACAGTTTATCCATCTTCTGCCAGCAGTTTACTGGATACCAGCCTGATGTATCTTCGTACCACTGATAGTCGCCTGAGCCCTTCCAAGAACCCTTAGGAGCATATGTGTTGTTTCCGTTTGCATCAAACCAGAAGCCCTGATACCACTGATCCTTAATATTTGCACCAATTGTTCCGATAGTAACATCGCCGTAGTTCTCGCCATAGTAAGTTGCCATGTTACCATTCTTCTTAAAATCGCTCTTATTAAGAACAAGACTTGAACCATCACATTTTACAAGTCTTTCGTGATTGATTACAAAATATGCCGCATGGAGATATTCATCATGGAATTCATAATAATTTGAATTAATATAAACCTTCTTATTGGTTTCATCCTGGTAGATAAGAGTGTACTCCGAATTATCCATCGGTTTATACTCTATTGTGATATTTCCATTTGCATCGAAATATTCATCAGTAAATACAGCCTCAGGAAACTGGCGATCTGAGTCATCATAAGACTCTCTGATTCCGTAGTCTCCAGTTCTTCCGCCAGCGTTTACGGCGCTAATTCCATTTACCCCGCTGAAGGCAAATGCTATCACAGCTGCTGCTGCGACGAAAAACGCCAAAAGTTTCGTTGCTACACTTTTTTTGCAGTACATAAGCTTTGTACCTCCCATATATTTTTTTTCTTATCTTCAAGGCACATTTTACCACTTTTCAGCGCCTTTTTCCAATATAGAAATCTTTATACTTTGTCCATTTGTTTATGAGATAATTTGTGATAGAATACATGTGTTATTCAAAAATAATAAATCAAGATCACACGTGTGGGAGAATGAAATGAAGGACACATATGCACTGGTTACAGGCGCTAGCAGCGGCCTTGGCTTTGAGTTTGCAAAGCAGTTATCTGAGAGAGGTTACAAGCTGATTCTGGTGGCCAGAAGACGTGACAAACTGGAGACTGTTCAGAAGGCCATAAAGACTGACAGTATCATTATCGCCGCAGACCTCAGTCAGCGCGACGAATGCGTGCGCGTGATAACAGAGACCATCGATCTCAGCATAGACGTGTTCATAAATAATGCAGGTTTCGGCGACTGCGGTCGATTCTACGAAACCGATGCCAACAAGGATCTCTCTATGATAGATGTTAACGTTACCGCTATGCATCTTCTTATGAAAATGGTATTGCAGCGAATGAAGTCTTCGAAGGCAACTGGCGGCTATATCCTGAATGTCGCCTCATCTGCCGGACTTTTCCCTGCTGGCCCATATATGGCAACCTACTACGCAACCAAGGCGTATGTGACAAGTCTGACTCAGGCTGTTGCCAGAGAACTTAAAGAGGAAGGTAGCGAGATCTATGTAGGAGCCCTGTGCCCAGGACCTGTAGATACTGAGTTCAACGATGTAGCAAATGTGGAATTCGCCCTTAAGGGAATCTCACCAAAATACTGTGTAGACTATGCATTAAAGCAGATGTTTGACAGGCGTAAGATACTAATAGTTCCTACCCTTAGAATGAAGGCTGCCGTCATCGGTTCAAAGCTCCTACCAAGAGAACAGATAGTTGGAATCACCGCCGGCCAGCAAAAGAAAAAACGCACGTTTTAAAAACGTGCGTTTTGTTTATTTACTCAGCATCTGATGCAGAAGCATCATCTGTATCCATATCAAGGTACTTAGCTGAAAGCTCTGATACAGTTCCATTATCAAGCATCTTCTGGATTGAAGCGTTGATCTGGTTAAGAAGCTCTGTGTTTCCCTTCTTTACTGCGATTGCATACTCTTCACCCTCAAATGCTGATGCATCCTCAACGATCTTAAGGCCTTCATTGTCACCAACAAACTTCTCAGCTGTTGCAGAATCAATTACGACAACATCACATTTGCCATTTACAAGCTCAAGTACAGCCTCTGTACCCTTCTTGAATGCCTCGTATGAATAACCCATATCCTTTACACATGTCTCACCTGTGTAACCCTGGATTACAACGATCTTCTTATCCTTCATATCTGCAGCAGTCTTGATGTCGCTATCTTCCTTAACGATCATAACCTGAGTTGCTGTGTAGTATGGAGTTGAGAAGTCATAAGCTTCTTTTCTCTCATCAGTTACTGTCATACCTGCGATAACTGCATCAACCTGACCATTATCAAGTGCAAGAAGGAGTGAATCGAACTCCATGTTGTTAATAACAGCTTCCTTACCCATGTCTTCGCCAATCTGCTTAGCGATTGCCATATCAATACCGTCATACTCGCCGATAGTACCCTGTGCAGATACATATTCAAATGGTGGGAACTCTGCATTAGTACCAAAGACAATAGTTTCCTTCTTTGCTGAGTCACCTGTGCTGTCACCTGTGCTCTCGCTTCCTCCACAAGCAGTAGCTGAAAGCATCATTACCCCTGCAAGTGCAAGTGCTAAAAACTTCTTCATTCTCTTCATAATTTTTCTCCTTTATGGAATTGATAGTATATATAAGTGAAATATATTAGAGTACTTTACTTAGGAACTCTTTTGTTCTATCATTCTTTGGATTTTCAAAGATTTCTTCCGGCGTACCGCGTTCAAGAATCTGACCTTCATCCATGAAAAGAATTCTGCTTGCCACTTCACGGGCAAATCCCATCTCATGAGTTACCACAACCATTGTCATACCACTCTTAGCCAGGTTCTTCATAACCTCAAGAACCTCACCTACCATCTCAGGATCCAGAGCTGAGGTAGGCTCATCGAAGAGCATGATTTCTGGCTCCATAGCAAGTGCACGAGCGATAGCAATACGCTGCTGCTGTCCACCTGAAAGTGACTTTGGAAATGCATCGGCCTTTTCTTCGAGACCAACGATCTTTAAGAGTTCATTTGCTTTTTTATCTGCCTCTTCCTTTGTGAACTTCTTCAGTTTCACAGGAGCAAGAGTAATATTTTTCTTTACTGTTAGATGCGGAAAAAGGTTGAAATGCTGAAATACCATTCCCATCTTCTGACGTACCTGGTTCTTGTTAACGCCGCTTACGTTAATCTGCTGCTCATCAACCCATATCTCACCAGAATCAGGCTTCTCAAGAAGATTCAGACATCTAAGGAATGTACTCTTACCAGAACCAGATGGTCCGATAACAACCACAACCTCGCCTTCATCTATATTTTCATTTATCCCCTTCAGAACCTCATTACCATTAAAGCTCTTATGGAGACCCTTAACCTCTATCATACCATTTCCCCTTATTAACGTTTATCTGATTCACGGAGACTTGACTCCACAGCACCAAGAAGGAGAGTAAGTACCTTAATTATCAGGAAGTATATTATAGCTGTTGCAAGCAGTGGCATAAATGCCTCATAGGTATTACTCTTGATAAAGTCACCGGCCTTCTGAATATCTACAAGACCAACGTAACCAACAATAGCAGTCTCTTTTATAAGAGTTATGAACTCATTACACATGGCAGGGAATATATTCTTCACCGCCTGAGGAACTATGATGCTCATCATAGTCTGAGTTTTGCTAAGACCAAGAGATCTTCCTGCTTCAGTCTGTCCCTTATCGATAGAAAGAATACCTGCACGAATAATCTCAGATACATACGCACCAGAGTTAATGGAAAATGCTATCGCAGCGATAATCCATTTAGGCCAGTTCACAGTAGCAAAAACTACAAAGTAGATAAGCATAAGCTGTGTAACTGATGGAGTACCTCGGATAATATCCGTATACACCTTTCCAAAAATATTAAGTGCCTTTTTCTTCGAAAGGTTACAAAGCGCAATGAGAAATCCGATAATGAGGCCCATCGCTGCAGCAAGAAGCGCCACCTTTATGGTTACACCTATACCGCTTAAAAGAAGCTTCCAGCGATCCTCGACCAAAAAACATTTTTCAAATGTTGCCCACTGCTCCTGAAACCAGGATTGTTCTAATATCATATCATCCACCCAATGAGTCGATTTGGCCCTCTCGCTTTTTGACTCATTCTATTTTATTTGCAGGCACCGCTTGCATCGACGTAGTAGCCATCTATTGTCTCATTTGTAGCCATGTAGCCGTCGCCCTTGAAATAGTACCAAGTACCATTGATCTTCTGCCATGATGAATGTGCATACCAGCCGCTCTCATCACTGAACCACCATCCAGTGCTGTTAGAGTTCCATGAACCCATGTATGGATAACTCCATGAACCGTCACCGCTGAGCCAGCAACCACCACGCCATTCATTTGTTGCAAGGTAACCACTTCCATCGAAGTAGTACCACTTACCATCTATCATCTGCCAGCAGTTTGAAGGATACCAGCCATTGGAATCCTGATACCACCAGCCCTTTGAATTACATTTCCATGCTGCAGTTGCCTGATATGACCAAGCACCGCTGCCGTCAAGCCAGTAGCCACCAACCCACTGTGACTTCTTAAGCTTTCCTGAGTCATCTGCACAGTACCATGTTGAACCAGCTTCAAACCAGCCTGTTGCATACTGACCATTACCTGTAATGTAATATGTATCTTCGCCCTTAGTTACCCAACCGATGCGAAGCTTTCCGTCATCGCCGAAATTATACGCAACGCCGTCGATTTCTTTAACGCCTGTTGCCATGAGACCATCTTCAATAAAGTACCAGTCACCATTACTATTGTACCAGCCATTGTGACCCTTACCATCTGCATCAAAGAAGTACCATTTACCATCGATAAGATCCCAGCCTACTACCGGTGATCCCTCAGGCTGATCCCCAGATGTCTTTGTACGAAGATATACTCGGCTACCCTCATATGTCTGGAAGCCATACTGCATAATACCGTTATCATCAAAGAGATAGAGCTTGCCATTAATTCTCTGCCAGCCAGTCGCATTAGTACCATCAGCATTAACGAATACCCAGTCAAAAGTTGACCAGTTCTTCCACCACTTGTACCAACGACCCTGAGTAGCCTTCCAAACCCATGCAGAAGGCGCTGAAACATACTCTATTGATGTATATCTTACAACGCTTGTAACCTCGCTGCTAACTTCAGTCTCAAAGTAATTTCTGTTAACATCATAGGTAGTTGTTTCAATCTCCGGATCAGTAGTTTCATCAGCAGGTACAGTCTTAACTTCCTTTGTCACCTTATAAGCCTTTGTATATTTCTTAGACTGCTTATATTCACTAGTAAGCTGGTACTCTTCTACACCAGCCTCCAGCTCATTGATCACAGAAGTCTTGAAGCCGAGCGCGCCAGTCATATCCTGAATGATTGCCTGCTTACCCTTCTGATCAACTGTTCTATAGATTGTTGTGCCCTTATTCTTCATATAATTATAGAACGGAGAATATGAGCTAAGGTCATTATTTTCTGTCTGGATGATCGCATACTTAGTCTTATATGTATCAATCATCTCCTTACTTGTTGAAGCAGTAAATCCATGATGTCCAATCTTGATAACTGTTGGATTTCCATGATCTGCCACGATAGCTGCAGCAAGTCTCTGCTCAAGTGAATCATATACATCGATATCCGCAAGAAGAACTGTCTTTGTTCCAGCCTTCTCTACATATGTAACGATTGAGTTAGCATTTTCATCTGTAGATGATCTTGAAACAAGATTATAAAGCGATAAGTTGTAATCACCGAACTTGAAGCTAATGTAATCATCTGTTGTATCAGCTGCAGTACCACCATTTGAATAAGTAGCCTGCATCTTGTTCATAGCTGCGCCGTTAGTCTTATTATCGTTGACCTTAAGCTTTGCAGCCTTAGACATAGCATTTTCTGCTGCTATGTAGAACTCTGAATTCTTCCAGCCCTTGCCGTCTTCTTCAGCATTTGCTGTATATGTCTTATAGATATAAACTGTATTCTCATCAACGAGAGTAAATCTCTCTTTATTCTCAGTATCAGCAACAGGTTCACTTACTGTTGGCTCCTGAGGATCAAAAGCACCTATAGCCTCTGCAATCTTGGCCTTATCATCATCAGTAGTTCCTTCAGGATATGTGAGATTATTATTAGCCGCCTCAACTGTGCTTGTTGTAGTTGTTGTCTTAGTTCCGTAAACGTTCTCCATCTCCTGAACGATATCCGGAATACCACCATTATGATCAGAGTGGCTGTGAGTTGTCAGTACAAAATCCAGGTGTTCAACACCAAGAGCCTCAAGATAATCAAGAACGATCTTTCCTGATGCAGATGCCCCTACTGGTGTATGAGGAACCTGAGAAGTATCCCCATTCTTATTTGAAGCATCAATAAGTCCGTAGTGACCATTACTCTCAATGATTATGGCATCACTGGTATAGTTACCCTCGCCATCATCAAGATTAATATAATGAATTCTATCTGAGGTTGTATCCTTTGTACCCTCAGCTGTTCTTTCATTTTCCTTTGTATAACCCTTTGCAGGATCATCATATGTGACGAGCACCTTCTTAACCTTACCCTGTTCATCCTTTTCACTGTCAACAGTATAGATTACTTCTGTTGTAGGCTCAGTAGGATTCTCTGGATCCTTTGTTTCTTCGGACTGTGCGGCTTCGGCACCTTCAAGATCCTCTACCTTATAAGTATTGTCTACACTCATGCCGTGAGAACGAGAATCATCCTGTCCTGCATCTGTACTTGTAGATACAGCCGGCTCGTTTACTCCATTTTGCTTATTTCCATTTGTCTTTGCAAATGAATCAACTGGATTCATAAGGCTGAGTACCATCAGCGTTGCAAGTACTCCGGAAAATGTTTTTCTCATAATAAAATCTCCATTCTGTTCGTAATATCTAGCAATAATTTACAACATTAATAATGCGTCCAACTATGCGGTTACCATAATGTGGCGCATTTAAAGTATGATTTTACAATGAAATAGCCAACTTTTCAAGTATTTTCTACTTTTCCCATCTTTGCTATAATCAATAAAAATGTGACTAAAACTAGGAGAAATTATGAAGGTTGTATTTGCAATTGATTCGATGAAGGGCTCCCTTTCATCTATGGAATGCGGCAAGGCTGCAGCACAGGGGCTGCTCCGTGCCATCCCAGACGCCGAGTATGAGGTTCGACCTCTTGCAGATGGCGGCGAGGGTACAGTTCAAGCGGTGACAACAGGATGTGGCGGTACTTTCAGGGAGGCAAATGTAATGAACCCCCTTGGAAAGCGTATAAGAGCCACCTATGGCATCATCGAGAACCCAAACAAAACTGCTATTATCGAGATTTCAGCAGCAGCAGGTCTTACTCTGATTCCTGACGTTGATAGAGATCCATTTAAGACCACTACCTACGGCGTTGGTGAGTTGATCCTCGACGCTATAGAACAGGGATGCAGACATTTTATTATTGGACTTGGTGGAAGCGCCACTAATGATGCCGGTATCGGTATGCTTCAGGCACTTGGAGCTAAGTTCTACGATTCAAGCAGGATACTGACTGGTGATAATGGATATCTCACCGGCGGCGATCTGGAATTCATCAGCAGGATGAGTCCAGACAGCTTCAATCCTATTCTTTCAGAATGTACCTTTAGGATTGCCTGCGATGTTGATAATCCGTTATTCGGACCTAGAGGAGCATCAAAGATTTTCGGACCACAGAAGGGCCTTTTTGATTCCGAGATAGATGCAGCAGACAAATGGATGCGTAACTTTGCAAAGCTTTCGAAGGAATCCCTGCACCGTGACGTGGATCCTGACGTTCCAGGCTGCGGAGCTGCAGGAGGACTCGGCTTTGCATTTAAATACTTCCTTGGCGGAGAACTGGAACCAGGAAATAAGATCGTTATAGATGAAACAAATCTAAAGAACTATATCAGCGATGCCGATATCGTTGTAACTGGCGAAGGAATGCTGGATGCACAGACAGCCATGGGTAAGGCCCCTATCGGAATAGCTCATATAGCTAAGGTATTTAATAAACCTGTTATTGCACTGGTTGGTTCAGTTGCAGCTTCATTTGACGGAGATGCACTTCCAGATGTGGACGCATACTTCCCAATCATGAGACGACCTGTATCACTGGAACAGGCTATGGACCCAGCAACTGCAAGAGTCAATATAGCCGCCACCACAGAGCAGATATTCAGATTACTACAAATTCAATCAAAAATTTAATCAACTTTTAAACACAAAAAGAGCACCGTGATACGGTGCTCTTTTAATTACCTAAGTAATTATTTTCTTGTTATTACTTCTCGTTTGTAGCCTGACCAGCAAACTTAATTGGGTTAAGTCTGATTCCAGGACCCATTGTTGAAGTAATTGTAACGCTCTTAAGGTATGTACCCTTAGCGCTTGCAGGCTTAGCCTTAACTACAGCATCCATAAGAGCCTTGTAGTTGTCAGCGATCTGCTCAGCTGTGAAAGAAGCCTTTCCAACTGGTACGTGGATGATGTTAGCCTTATCAAGTCTGTACTCAATCTTACCAGCCTTAACATCATTGATAGCCTTAACAACATCAGGTGTAACTGTACCAGCCTTTGGATTTGGCATAAGTCCCTTAGGACCAAGTACACGTCCAAGACGTCCAACAACACCCATCATGTCAGGTGTAGCAATAACTACATCGAAGTCAAGCCAACCTTCATTCTGAATCTTTGGAACAAGTTCCTCACCACCAGCGTAATCTGCGCCGTTAGCAAGTGCTTCGTCAACCTTATCTCCCTTGGCAAATACGAGAACCTTTACTTCCTTACCAGTTCCGTGTGGCAGTACAACTGCACCACGAACCTGCTGATCTGCGTGACGTCCATCTACACCAAGTTTTAAGTGAGCCTCGATTGTCTCATCGAACTTTGAGCTAGCTGTCTTCTTAATTAATTCTGCTGCTTCATCAAGATCATAAAGCTTTGTCTTATCAACAAGCTTTGCAGCCTCTAAATATCTCTTACCTTTTTTCATCTTTATTACCTCCGAACTTAGTCAACTACTTCGATGCCCATTGAGCGAGCTGTACCAGCTATCATGCTCATTGCTGCCTCAAGTGATGCTGCGTTAAGGTCAGGCATCTTTGTGTTAGCGATTTCCTCGACCTGAGCCTTAGTGATCTTACCAACCTTCTTCTTGTTAGGCTCACCAGAAGCCTTTGCAAGACCAGCTGCCTTCTTAATAAGGACTGCTGCAGGTGGTGTCTTAGTAATAAAGCTGAAAGAACTATCAGCATAAACTGTGATAACTACAGGAATAATCATATCACCCTGATTAGCTGTTCTATCGTTAAACTGCTTTGTGAAGTCTACGATATTTACACCATGCTGACCAAGTGCTGGTCCAACAGGTGGTGCTGGAGTTGCCTTTCCTGCAGGTATCTGTAACTTAATGTAACCTTTGACTTTCTTAGCCATTTTGAATTCCTCCTCTCGTGGTAAATCACGGAAACTATAATATTTGTTTCCTTCCACTTACTATAAATGTTCCAGGTTAGGAGAACATCTACAGCATATATTATATTTAACTGCATATAGCAGCAATATACTTTATCTCTAACCACTTAGTAGTAAATCACTACTATTATTTAAGCTTCTGGATTTCAGCCAGATTAATCTCAACATCTGTTGAACGTCCAAAGAGATCAATATCCATAGTAACTGTCTGCTTTGTACGATTGATGGTCTTGATGCTTCCTTCTGATCCAGCCCAAGGTCCTGAAATAACCTTGATCTTATCGCCAATCTCAACATCAATCTTGATCTCACTCATCTTGACACCAAGTCTAGCCATCTCTGCGTCTGAAAGTGGAACTGGCTCTGATCCAGGTCCAACGAAGCCTGTAACACCACGGGTATTACGAACTACATACCATGTGACGTCATTTTTAATCATGTGAACAAGAACATATCCAGGGAAAAGCTTCTTGGATATGGTCTTCTTGGTACCCTTCTTGGTTGTTTCAGTAACATCCTGTGTAGGAACCATTACTTCGAACATCTGATCCTCGAGTCTACGGTTCTCGATTGTCTTCATAATGTCCTTCTTAACCTTTTCCTCATAACCAGAATATGTATGAACTACATACCAGTGAGGTTCGTCATCTCCCTGCTGCTTTACATTAGCAGACTTCTGACGTGGTGGTTCCTGAGCAGTCTCTTCACCTGTAATCTCTTCTGAAACAGATTCCTCTGTTACAGCCTCTTCGCTTACAAGCTCTTCAGATACAGCCTCTTCAGAAATGTTTTCTTCTATATCTAAATTCTTTTCTTCTGCCATATCAATCACCGCCTACCATAAAAACTGAAGACCCAGGTTAAGCAAATAGTCTACTATAACTATAATACAGCCAAGAAGTATAGCTGAAACAAGAACAACTGTTACTTCCTTGGCAAGCTGCTTCTTTCCAGGCCAGGTTATCTTTCCAAATTCACCCTTTAGCTCCTGAAACCAGCTTCTCTTAAGAGCAGGTGATGTCTCCTTTTTGTCTGACATAATATCTACCTCTTAAATAAAATACCAAAACCCCTCAAAAAATGAGATTATTTGGTCTCCTTATGTAAAGTGTGCTTTCCACAGAATCTGCAGTACTTCTTAGTTTCAACTCTATCTGGGTGAAGCTTCTTTTCCTTTGTCGTATTGTAGTTACGCTGCTTGCATTCTGTACAAGCGAGAGTTATCTTGACACGCATGACGAGTCACCTCCATAAAAATATCTCTATTATTATAATCTAAATCTCTGCTTCTATACGGACATAGGGTAACTTCTGTGTACCGGCTGGGATCCGCTTTAAATTGCACACAAAAAGAAGTGCGTATAGAAACGCAATCGTTAGAATACCATAGTAAATGTTACTTCGTCAAGAGATTTTTTAAGAAATCCTGTTCCGATTAAAACACTAGCCAGCTATTACTGACTTGATCAAGAAAACAATGATGATAATTGCGCCAAGGCCGATTCGATACCAGCCAAAAAGCTTGAAGTCATTTTTCTTGATGTAACCAATCAGGAACTTGATTACGAGGATAGAAACCACAAATGAAACTACAAGTCCGAATACCATTTCAAAGAACTCAAGAACTGAGTAATGGAATCCAAACTTTATGAGCTTTACAAGGCTCCATCCAAACATGATAGGGATGCTCATGAAAAATGAAAACTCTGTAGCAAGTTTTCTTGAAACACCCATAGTAAGACCACCAACTATTGTTGCACCTGATCTAGAAGTTCCAGGTACGATAGCAAGTGACTGGAATAAGCCCAGCTTAAGGGCATCCAGATATGTAAGCTGACCCACCTTAGTAATATGTGGTGTGCGCTTTTCATTTCTCTTCTCAATAAGAATGAAAAGAATACCATAAACTATAAGAGCTACTGCAATAACTGCAGGTGTATGCGCATATGTATCCATCCAGTCATCAAGGAGGATACCGATAATTCCAGCTGGAACTGTAGCAACGATAACCTTAACCCACATCATGATAACAGGTCTTGATACACCTATGCTTCCGATTCTATATTCATTCTTCCACTTAGAATCCTTCTTGGCATGCTTCTTGCCAGCCTTTGTTTCAGGACGTACTATTCTAAATGGCCACAGCTTGCTCCAGTACATATAAACAACCGCGATGATAGCACCAAGCTGTATAACTACGAAAAACATTTCCTTGAACTCAGGATCTGCGTTCAGTTTAAGGAACTCATCCAGAATGAGCATATGACCAGTACTACTGATAGGAAGCCACTCTGTTATTCCTTCTACTATACCTATTAATATAACCTTTAATAATTCAAGAAAAGCCATAATTACCCCCAGTTTTTAGACCGTCACAAATAAAGCTAACAATATAATAACTTTCCAAAAAATCATTCTAGCATACTTTAGAGTATTTACCAACCCTATTTGCCTACCATTTCCTCATAGTGCTTGGTAACTGACTGCACATCACCGCTATCGATAAGCTTACCCTTTTCAAGGATTATTGCCTTGTTGCAAAGCGATCTGACCTGTTCTGTATTATGAGATACAAAAAGAACCGTAACATCCTTTTCAAGAAGAGTTCTAAGTTTTGCTTCACTCTTCTTCTTAAACTTTGCATCACCTACAGAAAGGATCTCATCGAGAATAAGCATGTCAGGCTCTACTATAGTAGCGATAGCGAAACCAAGTCTTGCCTTCATACCAGATGAATAATTCTTAAGTGGAACATCTATAAAATCTTTAAGCTCAGAAAAATCCACAATTTCCTGCAGTTTCTCATCTATAAACTTATGGCTATATCCAAGACAGGCTCCATAAAGATAAATATTCTCCAGACCTGTATACTGAGGATCAAATCCCGCACCCAGTTCGATCAGAGGAGCAAGAACTCCTTCTCTATAGACCTTTCCCTGTGTAGGCTTAAAGACGCCTGCGATAACCTTAAGCAGTGTAGACTTTCCTGCTCCATTAAATCCAAGGATACCCAGACGATCTCCCTTCTCTATCTCAAAGGACACATCCTTTAATGCCCAGAACTCATTCATGATAAGCTGCTTCTTCATAAGGGCAATAAAGTATTCCTTCAGGGAATCATGCTTTTCTTTACTTAGGTTAAAACGCATACTAACGTCTTCAACCCTTAGTACTGTTTCGCTCATAACTAAATCTCCAGGATAAACTTATCTTCATTCTTCTTGAAGATGAGTATTCCTACAAGTATTGCAACAACGCTAAATGTAAATGAGTACACAAGGTACTTGAGGTTCATTGCCTCACCAAATACTGCACTTCTAAAATTCTCTATTACACAGAAGAGAGGATTAGCTTTAAGAACAAAGCTCCATCTGCTTCCGATAAGCTTCTTTGCACGGTAGAATATAGCTGATGTGTACATTATCATCATAAGGCCTACATTCCACAGGTACTCCATATCTCTAAAGAATACTCCAACTGTTGAAAGAATAAGTCCGCATCCAAGGCTGAGTAATAATAGTACAAAAAGACTAACTATTGCCTGGAACAGATACAGAGTTGGGTAAACACCAAGCACTACTGCCACAAGTGCAAGCACTATAAGTGATATTAAAAATATTACATAATTGAAAAGAATAGATGACAGAGGGTACAGCATCTTTGGTACATATACCTTCTTTATTATAGAACTGTTAGCTCTAATGGATTTCAGAGCTGCTGTTGTGGACTGAGAAAAGCAGCTGTAGAGCAGCCTTCCTGATAGTATATAAACAGGGAACTCTCTTGTCTTCTCGCCCATCAGTGTTCCAAATACAATAGTAAGAACTATCATAGATAGAAGTGGTTCCAGAAGTGACCAGAGAATTCCTAGATATGATCTACGATATTTAAGACGTATGCCCTTCTTTACAAGCTCCGCAAGTATAAATCTGTTCTGCAGAAACCTTTCCTTCTTACGGGCCTTTTCGTTAGTTGTTAATTCATCCTTGTTCATTCAAAGATCCTATTCGCTTTTTTCTGTAAAGGTTACAGAATCAGCAGATTTAAAGAATTCATTTTTGTACTCGCCGTAAAGTTCCTTATAGCAGGCAAAGTTGATGAGCCAGTACTCATCATCATGATCGTATACACAGCTAAGGTACGAATAATCTGTACCGGATATCTTCTTCTTATAAGTAAAATAAACATAACCCTCACGGCTTTCCACCTTAGGAGAACCAGGGATGCTGTTGGCTTTTATATAAGCCTCTGCATAATCTGATGCTGAATTTACTTCAAGACCACTCTTTTCCACATCATCCTTCAGAGATCTGATACCCATTGCAATACTGTCAGGACTTGTATAGTACCAGGTGGCATTTGCAAGAGTTCCCTTCTGATACTCTTTGCTGAGAGTAATCTTCATATCTTCGGACTTAACTGTCTTTGTGTTTTCACCACAGGATGTAAGTCCAGCCAGCATCATACATGCCATCAGTATGATTGATACTTTCTTTACTATAGATAATACATAACTCTTCATAAATAGTTTCTTTCTACATACAATGTATTTTTAATACAGCTATTTACTCGTAACAATAATAATTATTAGCCCTTCTTTTGTCAAGAAAAGCAAAAAATGAGCCAATTCCCCCTGAGGAAAATTGACTCATCAATATCCTAAATTATTTGATTACGTGTACCCAACCTTCAGGTCCTTCGATCTTCATGTTCTGAATTCCTGTAAGTGTCTCATACAGCTTCTGGATTGTAGGTCCTACTGAACCATCCTTGCTGCCTGGGAAGACGATCTCATTTCCATGATCATTGATTGCTCTAACAGGTGAGATAACTGCAGCTGTACCGCAGAGACCACACTCATCAAATGAAGCAACCTCATCAAAGAATACTTCTCTCTCTTCAACTTCAAGACCTAAGTAGTCTTTTGCTACTATCTCGAGAGAACGTCTTGTAACTGAAGGAAGAATACTACTAGACTTTGGTGTGATGAACTTGTTACCCTTAATAAAGATAACATTTGCTCCACCAGTCTCTTCTACCTTAGTTCTTGTTGCTGGATCAAGATAGAGGTTCTCATCGAAGCCCTTCTTGTGTGCATCAACTATAGCATGAAGTGACATAGCATAGTTAAGACCAGCCTTGATATGACCAGTTCCGTGAGGAGCTGCTCTATCGAAATCACTTATTCTTATTGTAATAGCCTTCTGGCCGCCCTTGAAGTAAGGACCAACAGGTGTTGTAAGGATTCTGAACTGATACTCATCAGCTGGCTTAACGCCGATGACTTCATTTGAACCGAACATAAAAGGTCTTATATAAAGTGTTGCGCCACTTCCGAAAGGAGGTACCCAGTCCTCATTTGCAAGAACTACCTTATCAACTGCATCAAGGAATCTCTCCTTAGGGAATACAGCCATCTCAAGTCTCTCGCATGTATCCATCATTCTCTGAGCGTTGAGGTCAGGACGAAATGTAACAATATGTCCATCCTCTGTCTCGTATGCCTTAAGTCCTTCGAAGCAGGACTGTGAGTAATGAAGTACGCAAGCACATTCACTCATTGTAATATTATGATCAGGTGTGATCACACCATCATCCCACGCACCATTCTTAAAGTTTGATACGTAGCTAGCATCGGTTTTAACATATCCAAATCCGAGGCTACCCCAGTCGATATCTTTCTTAGCCATAACCTTATCTCCTTCGTTTTTCACAAAATAACTTCTTTAATTTTACCCCTAGCACCTAGAATGTCAAGGGTTTTCGCTGTGGGCACCATTAATTTTTTTAATTTTTATTCACTCTTTAATAAAAAAAAGAAATGTGATAGAATAAACCGGTTAAAAAGATTAAGGAAATTTATTTTGTAAAGGAAGTAAATACCATGTATAAAGTAGATTTTAATAAACCCTGCCACGCACATTTTATTGGCATTGGCGGAGTAAGCATGAGCGGTCTTGCTGAGATCCTTAAAAATGACGGCTTTACCGTATCTGGTTCTGATATGAAGGAATCCGATACAACAAAGAGTCTGGAAGCAGGCGGCATCAAAGTTTTCTACGGACAGGTAGCATCCAACATCTCAGACGATATTGACTTTGTAGTTTATACAGCTGCCATTCATCCTGATAATGAAGAATTTGTTGAGGTTCAGCGTCGAAACATCCCTCTTCTCACAAGAGCTCAGCTTCTTGGACAGCTTATGGATAACTACAAGTACAGCGTTGCAGTAGCTGGTACTCACGGAAAAACCACTACTACTTCAATGATGTCATACATCATGCTGGAGGCTGGAACAGATCCTACTATATCTATAGGAGGACACCTAAATGAGATCAACGGCAACATTCGTGTCGGCAACTCTGACTACTTTGTTACTGAAGCCTGCGAGTACACCAACAGCTACCATGAATTCAGACCATACGCAAGTATCATATTAAATGTAGATAATGATCATCTTGACTTCTTCAAGAACATCGAAAATATAGCAGCTTCATTTGCTACATTTGCTACTAAGACCCGCGAAGGCGGAGCACTTATCGTAAATGGAGACATGAAGTACCGCGACCAGGTTATTGAAGCTGTTTCGAATAAGGACATCAAGGTATTTACATTTGGCAAGAACGAGGGAAATGACTTCGAAGCCCGCAATATTCATCTGAACGAACTGGGAAATGCAGCTTACGAGCTTTACATTAACGGCGAGGATAAGGGAGAAGTTACACTTTCCGTAACCGGCGAGCACAATGCAGTTAATTCACTTTCTGCTATCGCAGCTTCCCTCTATATAGGAATATCTCTAGAGGATATCAAAGAAGGATTAAAGAAATGTCATAGTGCCGACAGACGTTTCCAATACAAAGGCACTACTGATAACGGCGTTATAGTTATAGATGATTATGCACATCATCCAACAGAGATCAGCGCTTCTCTAGCTGTAGCAAACTCTGTAAAGAAGTCTGAGCTTTGGGTTGCATTCCAGCCTCACACATATTCTAGAACAAAGGCTCATCTTAAAGATTTTGCTAAGGCTCTTTCAGTTTCAGACCACGTTCTTCTGGCAGATATCTATGCTGCAAGAGAGAAGGATGACGGTTCAGTTTCATCCAAGGATCTGGAAAATGAACTGAAAAATCTGGGTTGTGATGCAGTATATCTCGGAAGCTTCGAAGAGATAAAAAAATATTTTGAAAAATTTTCAAAAAACAATGACATGTTAATAACTATGGGTGCCGGAAACATAGATTCCTTGGGAATGGAACTACTAAAAAAATAGTTATCAACAAAGCCCACAAAATTTTTAGCACAGTTATGTAAACTAAATTTGATAATTATCAACAAGTTGTCAGGACATTTTCTTTCGAGGAAATGTCCTGTTTTAGTCAGTTGCAGACTTTGGATTTCACTTTTCAACATTATGAACAATTTCAACACACCCCTTATCTACCACTATACACGCCTCCGGGTGTTTGCAATTGAAATCGACTTTTGTTACAATGCAGAAGCACTAAAAAAAGAGAAAGAATTTAAAGCTAAAAAGAGAAGAAAAAATTAGCTTAAAAAAGGTTGAAATTATTATGGGTGAAATCAGCATAATCTCCGAAAAAGAGGGATTTACAAATATATCAAACGTCTTTATTGAGTACTATATGGCGGATGCTAACGGAGATTTCGTAAAGCTCTATCTGTACCTTGCCATGCTCTGCTCTACAGGGCGAAAGATTCTGATCAGCGACATCGCCGATGCACTTAACTGCACTGAAAAGGATGTGTGCCGTGGAATCAAGTACTGGATCAAGGAAGACGCACTCTCTCTTCGTTATAATGAAGATAAGGAGATTGTGGGTATCGTACTTAAGACTCTCCAGAGTCCAGATCCTGACCTTAGCTCACAGCTTAAGGTTGTAGATCTTAAGTTCGAATCCGGAAGCAGAAAAGCAGCCCGTGAGGAAGCTCAGAAGACGGTTCAGGAGGAAACTCAGACTGAAGAAGTTGCTGCTCATGAAGAAACTCTTCGTGCTCCAAGAAAAAAGCAGCCAACTCCTGATGCTCTTGTAGGTCTGCAGCGTGATCCTGAGATCAAGAATCTCATCAGTGAAGCTGAAGCATACTGCAACCGTGACCTGGCTCAGAAGGAGCTTAACTCTCTTATTTATATAAAGGATCAGCTGGGATTCTCATTTGACCTTTGTGAGTACCTGCTTGAGTATTGTGCAGGAATTAAGAAGACAAGTTTCAGCTACATTGAAAAGGTTGCAAAGAACTGGTATGAGGAAGGCATCACAAATCGTACTGATGCTGAGGAATATACCGACCGCTTCCTTACACTTTACACCAAGATCCTCAAGACTCTTGGTATCACAAATCGTATATCTCCTGCTCCTGTAGAGAAGCAGTTTATAAACACTTGGACAAATGAGTTTGATTTCTCTGATACAATAATTATTGAAGCTTGTAACAGAGCTATCACTCAGAAGCCAAACGATGCAACATTCCCATATGTTAACGGAATCCTGCAGAGCTGGCATAAATCAAGCGTACATAGCATGGCAGATATAGCTGCTCTTGATGAGAAGCATGCTATGAAGAAAATGGCTACTCCAGTTGGAGTAAGTTCGAATCAGGAAAGTCTGGATCAGCTTAAGGCCATCGAAAATATGTACCTGATGAAAGGCAGTAATCAATAATGATTTTACAAACTCTCGAGGAGATCGATACAACCGAATACCTGAGCCGACGCCGTCTCGAAAATGAGATAACACATAAGGACCGCATCATTGAAATCTATGAAAAGCTCCCTAAGATGAAGGAGCTTGATAACAGAATCAGTGATATAACATTTGGCGCTATAACGGCAAGACTGAAGAATGGTTCTACAGGTGACGCAGAATCTGCCGTAAAGGATATGCAGTCTCAGGTTGATGAACTCTCCCGCGAGAAGAAACAGCTTCTTGTAGATAATGGCTACACAGAAGATTATCTTGAACCAATATTTACCTGTCCAATCTGTCAGGACTGGGGCGAGGTAAACGGACATATCTGTACCTGCGTTGAAAAGCTCAGAATCCGTGAGCTATATCAGCGCTCTAATCTTGAGAAACTTCTTGAAAAAGAGAATTTCGATACATTTTCCTATGAGTACTATAGTAAGGAGCCATACAAGAATCTTGGCATATCCCCCTACGAAAATGTAAAAAGAAATGTTGAAAACGCTTTAAAGTTTGTGGAGAATTTCGACACTGTTGATGATAATATCTTAATGTACGGCGGACCGGGGCTTGGAAAGACATTTCTTTCCAACTGCATAGCGAAGGCTTTACTGGATAGTGGGCATACAGTTCTCTACCTTTCCAGCAATGAGCTATTCTCAGAAATACTTTCCGTATATATAATGTCAAAAAGCGAAAGCGAAAAGGCTCTGGCTAAACCAATATACGAATATATCTATAGCAGTGATCTGCTGATAATCGACGATCTTGGCACCGAAGTAATGAGTTCATTTGTTCGTTCTCAGCTCTTCGAGATCATCAACAAGAGAATTCAGGAGCAGAAATCGACTCTCATCTCTTCTAATCTCAGTCTGGGCGAGCTTCAGGAAGGCTATACTGAGAGAGTAATGTCACGAATCGTTGATAAATATACACTCTACCCCTTCTATGGGGATGATATAAGAAAAACGAGATTTATTAAATCTCAGAACTAGGAGCACCTGCTCCCTTTATTTAGGAGGAAATAAAATGCCAGATCAAAGCAAACTCATCACCGTCCCTGATGGAAAGCTGGGAATCATCGCACTCAAGAGCTCAGAGAAGCTGGGCAAGAAGGTAGATGAATACCTGGTAAAATGGCGTAAGGAAAGAGCCGATCTTGACACCAAGAATCTGATGTTCAACGGCTACACAAGAGATTCTTATCTCATTGAAAACGAATGCCCAAGATTCGCATCAGGAGAGGCTAAAGGAACTATCAAGGATTCAGTTCGTGGAACTGACCTCTACATCCTTGCAGATGTAACAAACACAGGTATCGAGTATAACCTCGGTGGTCGTATGGTTCCAATGACACCAGATGAGCACTATGCAGATATCAAGCGTATCATCGCTGCTTCTGCAGGAAAGGCACATAGAATAAACCTTATTATGCCGTTCCTCTATGAGTCAAGACAGCATAAGCGTACAAGCCGTGAATCACTTGACTGTGCACTTGCACTTCAAGAGTTAGTTTCGATGGGTGTACAGAACATTATTACATTTGACGCTCACGATCCTCGTGTGCAAAATGCTATTCCAACCATCGGTTTCGAGAATCTGATGCCTACATATCAGTTTATCAAGTGCCTGCTTAAGTCTACACCAGACCTTGTACTTGATCCAAAGCACATGATGGTTATCAGCCCTGATGAGGGCGCTATGCACAGAGCTATCTACTTCGCTAACCACCTTGGTGTTGATGTAGGTATGTTCTACAAGAGAAGAGATTACACAAGAGTTGTTAACGGAAAGAACCCTATCGTTGCTCACGAGTTCCTTGGCGACGATGTTGAAGGACAGGATGTAATCATCATCGACGATATGATCGCATCAGGCGAAAGCATGCTTGATGTATGCCGCAAGCTTAAAGAGCGTAAGGCAAAGCGTGTATTCTGCCTCGCTACATTTGGTCTCTTCACAGCTGGTCTTGATGTATTTGATAAGGCATACGACGAAGGAGTCTTCGATAGAGTTATTTCAACAAATGTTACTTACCAGAACCCAGAGCTTTTCAACAAGCCTTGGTACTGCCAGACTGATCTTAGCAAGTACATTGCTATCATCATTGATCACCTTAACCATGACTCTTCAATCAGCGAGCTGCTTGATCCTGTAACACGTATCCAGTCTCGTATCAAAGAGTACAAAGAGAAGCATACAATTACAGACAACTACGATCGTCCAGCGATCTCATAAAGCAAGAGAAAAGCCATTTGAGTTTATGATTCCAAATGGCTTTTCTCTTGTTTTAAATTGCTTATATTAATTTTGTCGATATCTCAGCTTATCTGAAGAGCAGGTACTCTTCCAGACACTGATCGTTTAATTTCATTTCCATAGCAGCATCAACACCTACATATCTAAGGTGCCATGGCTCATTGCTGATACCAGTATAAGTAACCTTATTCTCTGGATATCTGATTATGAAGCCATACTTGAAGCTGTTCTCAGCAAGCCAGTCCCAAAGTGCATTCTGTGCTTCCTCACCAGCATCTGAGCCTACATCTATAGCAAGTCCAGTCTCATGCTCACTGTAGCCAGGTTTAGCAACTAGCTGAGCCGCCTCAACCTCACACTGAGTCTGTGTCTTGCCCTGTTCCAGAAGTTCATTAACCTTGGCATCAAACTGTGCCTGCTGATCCTCTTTACTTCTATATGAAGATGTGATGTATGGTGAATGTCCAGCAGCTCTAGCATCATCAAACATCTGCTGAAGATCAGGATATATACGACTATCTACCTTCTGTTCATTTCTGAGCTCTGTAAACTCAGGAACTGAATATCCATCAGGCAGCGGATTATCATTATTAACTAAGATCAGCATCCAGTCAGTAGCATCTGTCGGAGAAGCATCAGTAGCGCTGGCATCTGTGTAGCTGGCCAGCATTTCTTCTTCCTGTCTCGCTTTTTCCTCTTCCTCCAGCTTTGCCTGTTTTTCTGCCTCTATAGCTGCCGCTTTATTAGCCTTAGCAGTCACTCCCGCACTTATTATAACCGTAACAAATGTGACAGCAATAGCAACAATCCATATAAATCTGAAAAACCTTGAATCACTTACGCTGATCATCTTCCAACGATACTTCAGCCATCCAAGAAAGCTTTTGTTCTCGTTCATTTATTACCCCCCATTATTAAAAACTACTGGTCCTCAGTGCTAACCGATTCGGAGTCGCCACCTTTCAGCATCTCTTCGAGAGTATGCCAGCCAAGAACGGCACATTTAACTCTTGAAGGCATGTGGGAAATGTCTTTAAGCGCACCAGCCTCTTCAAGCATTTCCAGTTCCTCTTCCGTAATCTTATCCTTGATCATCTTAAGAAATGTATCCTTAAGAGACATAGCCTCCTCAACACTTCTTCCGATAACAAGATCCAGCATCATGTCTGCGCTGGCCTGTGAGATAGCGCATCCATCGCCAAAGAAAGCGCCATCTGTAATTGTTCCATCATCAGAAATATTTAACTGGAGTGTTATATCATCGCCACAAGAAGGATTCACGCCACGAAGTGACTTCTGTGGCTCAATCATCTTTGTCTTGTGAATCGGATGAATGTTGTGCTCCGTAAGTATCTCATTGTAAAAAGTTCTGCTCTGCATATATACTCCTAATCTGGATAACCCATCATTGGTCTTATTTGTTTCATTACATCGAGGAGTCTCTGCACCTCTTCTTCTGTATTGTAGAACATCAAGCTTGCCCTTGTTGTTGAAGGGATACCGATAAAGTGATGAAGTGGTTCTGCACAGTGATGTCCCGCTCTGACAGCCACATTTGCATCCGCGATTATAGCAGCAATATCATGTGGATGAACTCCATCAATTTTAAATGTAAGTATGCCGTGATGTTCCTCGGCATCATCTGAACCCAGCACAGTAATGTGTGGTATAGCCTTTATTCCATCAAGTGCCATACGAGTAAGCTCAAGCTCTCTCTCCTCTATAGCATCAAGCCCGATAGATTCCAGATAATCTATTGCTGCAGCAAGTCCTACAGCTCCGCATGCATTTACTGTTCCCGCCTCAAACTTATGTGGCAGTTCAGCATATGTTATATCATCAAATGTAACATATTCTATCATCTCTCCGCCAGATAAAAATGGAGGCATTTTTTCTAATAACTCCTGTTTTCCATAAAGAACACCGATTCCCATAGGAGCCAGCATCTTATGACCTGAGAATGAAAGAAAATCAATATCCAAATCCTGCACATCAGTCTTACTATGAGGAACACTCTGCGCTCCATCAGCTACAAAGTATGCACCCACTTCATGTGCAGCAGCAGCAAAACTCTTAACATCGATAATTCTACCGAAGATATTAGACATTGCTGTCATAGCTACTATCTTTGTCTTATTAGTTAGTAGTGATTTGAAACTATCTAAAGAAAAGCTTCCATCTTTTTCACACTCAAGATACTTTACTGTAGCACCATATCTCTTAGCCGCAAGTCTCCAAGGAAGCATATTGCTGTGGTGCTCCACAACAGTAGTGATTATCTCATCTCCCTCTTTAAGACACATTTCACCAAGTGAATATGCAACCAGATTAAGACTCTCTGATGCATTTCTTGTGAAGATGATTTCCTTATCTGCTCTCGCATTGATAAACTTTGCAACCTTAGTTCTTGCCGCCTCATATCTCTCAGTCGCATCAATAGAGAGATCATAAAGCCCACGGAAAGGATTAGAATTATGATAGTATTCATAATCAGCAACCGCCTCAACTACCTGACGTGGTCTCTGAGATGTAGCCGAATTGTCTAGATATGCAAGTGGGGTTCCACCCTCTGCAATCTTCTTTTCCTCCGCAGCAAAAAACGGAAAATCTTTTCTTACTTTTTCTATATCAAAACTCATTACTTCTTATTTCTTTCTATTTATTCTTTTTACCGCTAGCCATTCCGAAGAATAAGCCCAAAGGAAGCGCAAGTAAACTTATCATGAATGTTAAACATCCACATCCACAACAGCCCTTTGGTCTTGGTCCTCTTGGTGGTATTGGTAATGGTCCTCTTGGTGGCATATCTCATACCTCCTTAAAAACACGTTTGTGGGAAATTCCCACCTACACATTAATCATCCGCTAAAAGCAGATTTCTGGTTACCTCATCTGGAATTCTTCCAGCAACCGCATCAATACGTGACTTAGCCATCAGCTCAGTTACCTCAGCTTCTGGAATTCCACGACTCGCAAAGTAAGTAAGTATTTCGTCTGATATCTTTCCTATAGATGCACCATGTGCACCTTCCACATCCTCCTCAGCACAGAGGATAAGTGGTACAGTGTTATTATGCACACCCTCATCCATCAGAAGAACATCTTCTCTCTCGTCACCAGTTGCTGTCTTGCAGCCCTTGATGAAATCTATAGTTCCGCGGAAAGTCTTATCTGCGTTATCGCGGAGAACACCGCTAACATTTATCTTTGTATCTGTCTTTGCACCTCTATGTCTTGATACATAGTTGATATCAAGCTTATTGTCGCCTGTTACTATATAACCTGTATCAATATCAAGAGTGCTCTTATAGCCATCAAGATCAGCACAACAGCTAAGAGCCATATTACCCTTTCCAGACTTGATCTGAATCAGCTTCAGACCACCCTTCTCAAGGTATCTTCCACCAATACTATCAACGAAGTTTGAACCTTCCTCAAACTGGAAGATTTCAACAAGTGTAAGCTTTGCTGTCTTTGCAGCCTTAATTCTTATATCATTGGCACCAAACTTTGGACAGCCCTTAAAAGTCATAATCACTGTAAGTTCTGAAGCCTCACCCAGTACTATAGCTGTACGTGAAAGCTTGCCACTTTCGTTTCCATCTTCTGTTCCATAATCGTAGGTGATACGTATAGGTTCCTCGATCTTTACACCTGCTGGAACTGTAAAGGATGCTCCGCCAGTCTTTGCCTGATGTGATAACTTACGGAAGTCCTCACCTGCTCCAAGTTCAACATCACCAAGTGCAATAGAGGTAAAATCAACTGCACCCACCTTAACCTCAGTTGGCATGTTGGTCGCCTCACACTCAGCCTTTTCAAACTTGTCAGGAACGGCTACTGTATAATCATTTACTTTCAGCCAGGTCCATGTAGGAACCGGCAGTTTGTTAATCTTTATCTCGCTCATTCTTTTCCTCTTCTGTTCTAAGCTTTAATTTTCTATGGACGCTAGAACAACGAGTCATTGGGCTCTAACGCCTATTGACTCATTAACCGATGGAGCCTTTCATCTCGAGACGGATGAGGTTGTTCATCTCAACCGCATACTCCAGCGGAAGTTCTTTGGATACGTTATCTGCGAATCCACTTACTATCATAGCACGGGCATCTTCTTCAGAAATACCACGGCTCATAAGATAGAAGATAGCTTCATCTGAGATACGTCCTATCTTTGCTTCATGTCCGATATCTACGTCATCACATCTTACATCCATTGCTGGAACTGTATCTGATCTGGAGATGTCATCCAGCATAAGTGATGAACAGTCAACAGCTGACTTAGCTCCCTTAGCCTTTGGTCCGATAACAACAGCACTTCTAAATGTACTGATACCACCACTCTTTGAGATCGACTTAGTATTTACAGTTGAAACTGTACGCTGTCCTGTATGAACTACCTTCATACCTGTATCAAGGTTCTGTCCCTCACCAGCAAATGTTATACCAGTAAACTCAACCTTTGCATCGTCTCCCTTAAGGATGGTCATAGGATAGAGATAAGAAGTATGTGATCCAAATGAACCAGATACCCACTCCATCTTTCCGCCTTCCTCTACAGTGGCACGCTTAGTGTTCAGGTTATACATGTTCTTAGACCAGTTCTCAATAGTTGAGTAACGAAGTCTTGCATTCTTTCCAACGAAGAGCTCAACAGCTCCCGCATGAAGGTTTGCTACATTATACTTAGGTGCTGAGCATCCTTCTATGAAGTGAAGATCAGCTCCCTCATCTACGATAATAAGTGTGTGCTCAAACTGTCCTGCACCAGGTGCATTAAGTCTGAAGTATGACTGAAGTGGAATCTCAACTGTTACACCCTTTGGCACGTACACGAAACTACCACCTGACCATACCGCACCATGAAGAGCAGCAAACTTATGATCCTGTGGAGTAATAAGAGTCATGAAATGTTCCTTTATCATGTCTCCATACTCACCATGCATTGCGGACTCAAGGTCAGTATAGATAACTCCCTGAGCAGCAACCTCTTCACGAACATTATGATAAACAAGCTCTGAATCGTACTGAGCACCTACTCCCGCAAGAGACTCACGCTCAGCCTGTGGGATTCCAAGTCTTTCAAAGGTATCCTTGATTTCCTCTGGAACCTCATCCCAGTCAGCACTCATTTTGTTATCCTTAGGTTTAATATACGTAACGATGTTGTCCATATGCAGACCATCGATAGGTGGGCCCCAAGGCTTCATTTCCATATTATTGTATATTTCTAACGATTTAAGACGCAGCTCAAGCATCCACTCCGGATCATTCTTCTCCTTAGAGATCTGTCTAACGATCTCTGGAGTAAGACCCTCAGCAACCTTATAAACATCCTCGTCAACATTTCGGAAGTCATACAGGCTGCGATTCACGTCTTCAACGTATGTCTTTTCTTTATCCGCCATCTTTTTCCTCTAACTAATATTTTATTACTGTACGAAACGTTCGAAACCGTTTGCATTTATCTCATCAACAAGTGATGCATCCCCAGTCTCAACAATCCTTCCATCTACAAGAATGTGAGTATAATCCACTTTAAGTGCCTCAAGGATTCGAGTACTATGAGTTATGATAATAAGTGATCCATCTCCGCTCTCGTGGAATGCCTTCACTCCGTCTGATACTGTACGAACAGCATCAACATCAAGACCAGAATCTGTCTCATCAAGAATAGCAAGGTCCGGCTTCATCATAAGCATCTGAAGGATCTCAGCCTTCTTCTTCTCACCACCGGAGAAGCCTACATTTAGATCTCTATCTGCGTATGACTTATCCATAGAAAGGAGTTCCATCTGCTTCTCAAGATTCTTGCGGAAGTCCCAAAGTCTGGCTCTTGTACCAGTCTTTGTATCAACTGCATTTCTTATGAAGTTAGAAAGTGAAATACCAGGAACCTCGATTGGATTCTGGAATGAAAGGAAGATTCCTGCCTTTGCTCTATCGGCAGTTTCCTCATCGGTGATATCCTCACCCTTAAAAACTATGCTACCTTTACCAATATCGTAGCTTGGGTTACCCATGATTGCATAGCCAAGAGTAGACTTTCCTGCACCATTTGGACCCATAATAACGTGGGTTTCACCGCGACCAACTTCAAGGTTTACTCCATGAAGTATCTCAGTTTCAGCCACGCTGACATGTAAATCTTTAGCTGATAATAATTGTGACATGTTTTCCTCCGTATATTTATTCGAAATGTGCAACCGGGGACAGACCTCGGTGCAGTGGGGACGGACCCCTCTGCACGAGGGACGGACCCCTCTGCACGGTGCACATTTATAGTTGAATTAGGTTTGTTGAAACGCCCTTAGACTTGAAGATTGAATCCATTCCCCAGTCATCTGTGAGGATGATGATCTGCTCTTCACCCATATCCATAAGGCAGTCAACCAGAGACTTAACCTCAGATGAATTCTCAAGCATTGTTGTACCATCAATGATGAGTGGCATTCTTTCCTTTGCAAGATACTTAGCGATACTAAGTCTTACTGCCAGATATACCTTACCAGCATCTGCATCTGTAAGTCTCCAAAGAGGTACGAAACCATAATCGGCCTTTAAGATAATATCGCCCTTGTCATCAAAGGTAAGCTCACTGAACTCTCCCTGTGAAAGACTTCCGATATATCTGGACACATTACCAAGAAGATTCTTAAATGCATCCTCACGGAATCTATCTGAAAGAGAATTTATCTTAGCGATTGCGAGGTCGATAGCATTTATCTCGTCCTCAAGCTCGCTCTTCTTCTTAAATACCATATCGAACTCATGACGAAGCTTGTTTCTTTCGTTACGTCTCTCGATAAGTGCATTTTCCTGTTCTCTGAGAGCAGCCTTCTTTTCCTGATATTCCTTAGCAAAGGCCATATCAATCTCAGTTTCTTCCTGTTCCTGAGCCTCTTCACGAAGTTCAGTCAGAACTTTCTTAAATTCCTCTTCATCAGGCGTTTCCGTCTCCGATTTACTATCGAAGTATCCTTTTGCCTTGAAACCGTCAATGATCGTGAATAATACAAAGACGCAAGTAAAGATAATGAACAGTTTTCTGATTACATCCTCAAAAGGAAGTATATATACAATAGCTGTGATAAACAGAATTACGAAAAGTCCAGCACCCAGGATTACAGGAATTCTATCGTAAAATGGAATATCCTTCTTTTCTTCCTTTTCTTGTTCCTTACGCTTCTGCTCTTCTTTATCGATAGCTCTCTTACTTACACCGATATCAGTCTGACGCTCAGTAATTCTATCGATCTTCTCATCCATTTCAGCATCATTTTCGTAAGTTACAGTACCGTCTTCGTTTTCAACCATACGACGCGCAACTCTCTTACGACGCTCAGCTTCCATAACGAATTCCTCGTTAAGAGTCTTGATCTCAGACTCGATCGCAGCTATATCATCATCGACTGTATCGTACTCAGCTATTCTCTCATCCAGCTCATCAAGTCTTCTGATAAGCGGCTTAGGAATATGAGACTTCTTCTCATTCTCCAGATATCTGATAGCCTTTACCTTATCTATATTAGATGTTCCAGTAAGTGTGATATTAGTCAGGTAGTCCTGCATATCCTTCTTAACATCGGAATCATCGTCCACAGCGATACATTTGGTATCCAGGAAAGTATTCTTATCAGTCTCGCAGATTGTACCGGAAATGGTATCAGCATTATTCAGTCTTACTTCGCGACCAGAACCAACGTCCAGAACGGAAGCCTTTCTTGCTCCTGCAAGGAATGACCTATCCACCAGATAAGTATTATCATCTGTCTGAATATAAGCACTTCCTGAATAGTTATTTGAATGCTTTGGCTTTCTCAGCTCGTAATTAGAACGAACCTTTGTGATACCCTCACGACGAGGAATGCCATACATAAGTCCTACAAGAAAATCTCTTACTGTGGACTTTCCAGAATCTTCAGTACCGAAAATAATATTGATTCCCGGCGTGAGATCCATACTTTTATTATGAAATTTTCCAAAATCTCTAATTAACAGTTTAGTCAGATACATTTATCTTTCTTCTCCCGCCATAATAAGCGCTTCCATGCCATATCTGAGTGCCTTACTTCTGATACGTTCATCTACGGTATAACTACCGTTGATCTCACGGATAAAGCTTCCCATCATATTTGTCTCATTTTCAACTCGTAACATCTTCTCATCATCATCAGAGATAGTCATATTGAGAATCTCGTAAATGTTATATCTACTCTTGATCCTCTCTAAGTCAAAACTGAGATTGTCCTTCGAAAAGCCTCGAAGAATAATACGGTAAATGTTTTCATTTCCCAGTTTCAGCAGCTTCTCTTCAAGATTCTTTGTTATCTCTTCAGCCTCAAGATCAGGACTCATGGTAATACTGATATCCATGTAGTTCCTGCGAGCGATAGGACACCAGTTAATCTTTGTACCCTCATCGTTTATCTCTCCAAGAACATAGCCGTGACGTCCAGTCTCTGTTGGACCAAGAGGCTCAGGCGAACCGGCATAAGCCATACGGTTCTTCAGGATATGAACAGGTCTTCTGATATAACCCATTGCCACATAGTCAAATCCCTTAGCTGCCAGCTTATCCTTTCTAAATGGCATATGATTCTTATCTCCGCCATGACCGATAAGGATATTAACAGCATCCTTATGTCCAGGATCAATATTTTCCAGAATTCTTTCTGGATACTCTGGCTTACCGTAACTATATCCTGTTACACAGGTATTAATGCCCTTAAGATAAGCATTTGTAGTCTTCTCAGGTGGAAGCATAACTGTACGGGATCTAAACTTATATGCCGCACTCTCGCTTCCTGGAACGATATAATCATCCGTTCCCGAAAGAATAACTGTTCTCGTCTTCTCCAGTCTCATCAGCTTCTCGTCAATAAATATCAAGTCCTCAACTGAAGGTGAACGATCAAATAGATTTCCTGCAATCAAAAGAAGATCAATATTCTTCTCGTTACATGCATCAAGTACCTTTTCAAAGGTTTCTTCGATTTCCTGTGGTCTGTTCTCCCCCCACTCAAATTCAGCGTCTGGGGTTGCAAAGAGATGAACATCCGCAATGTGAATAAATCTCATAGTTTTCCCTTTATCTATTCTTTATTTTTACTATATCCCATTCATTAGTTATAGATTTTGAGCCAAAAAGCCACTATAACCACCCTATTATACTAGGTTTAATGCAATAATGCAAGATAAGACAGGGGCGTTCCCCTGTCTTATCATCTACTTTAATTTAATATATTTCATTATGATCATCATTACATCCTTAGCAGTTACCTTCTTGCCTGATGCCAGCAGTTCTGAATACTCCTTTACGATGCTGTTGATATTCTTTGTAAGCCCTGTGGCCACCTTTGAATCCAGGAAGTTCTTCACCCACTCAGTGTCCGCCACAGACTTCTGTCCAGTGTAGATCTGTTCGAAGATGTAGACACTGCCTTCACCCAGTGCTGCGACAATAACTCCCGCTACGATTCCATTTAACACGTCCCCTGCAATATTGAGGCCAGGAATAGCCTTGATCGCATTGAGGGCAGTCTTTGCCACAATTCCCGCAGTTCCCGCATTTATAATAGTCTGAATCAGCTCGGTGTTCTTATCGAACTCCACGCCGTAAATCTTGGAAAGACTCTTAATCTCTCCCACCTCCAGCGGTGTAAGAATGGTTCCATCAGGAAATGGAATCGGAACGAGACCTACTGTAAGTCCCGCAAGAGCAGATGCCCCCACCACGCTATGGGCCATGCCGCGCTTCTGCTGCAGATAGAAGTAATTCTTATCCACCAGTGTTGCAGACATACCTTCCGGCAGGTACTTCACAGTCTCCGCCAGCAGTTCACCCAGACCGTCTGGAGTAACATTTATATTCAAATCTGCATCTATCTTATAAGTAGATGCTACAACAGGCACGATGGCCTTAAGATTCTCACTTAGCTTATTATGGCTCTTGAAAGCGTGGTACACCATCCTGATATTTTCCTCACGTTCAGGCTTGGAGTAGGACTTGGTGATAACCACTATGATTGGAACGCTCTTCCACACAGAAGTTGCGCGAGCCAGCATATCTATATTCTTCTTGAACATCTTACGAGAGGTTCCGTCGATACAGTACCAGATCATGCTTATCTGATGAGTCGGATCCTCATTCTTGATACTATCCCTGGACCATTTGCGAAGAGCCGTGATAGCCTTACTCTGATTCAGAACGCCTGGCTCAAAGCCTATAGTATCAATAATCCTGAAGCTGAGTGCATCAGTTTCATAGACGCGAAGCTCCTTTGTGGTTGCTTCACCAATGCTGGTCTCAGCCACATAAGTCTGGAACAAAGAGTTGATCAGAGTGGACTTACCCACACCGGAGTTACCCACTACCACAACATTAGGTTTTTCGATTGTACCCTCATATACCGGTACCTCAACTGCCTCACCAATAATCTCAGCAGGAGGCGCAAATTCCTGTCTATCCATATTCTCCATACTTAGTACCTCACTATATATCCCATAGTGCCGCAAGTCTTACTACGAAACTTGCTCACTTTTTACTTATCAGATTCGTAGGCGATGCGGCCACGACAGATGGTGTAGTGGACGCGTCCCGGAAGTTCCCATCCTGTGAATGGACTGTTGGTTGCTTTGGATGCGTAGTCGCCAACTGTCCATGTTTCGTTCTCACCGAAGATTACAAGATCTGCTGGTGCTCCAACTGTAAGACTTCCAGGAATTAGTCTGTAGAGTCTTGCCGGATTTGCACTCATCAGTTCCATCAGTTTTACAAGGGAGATGTGACCTGGCTCTACAAGGGATTTAATTCCAAGTCCCAGTGATGTCTCAAGACCTGTGATTCCGCTTGGTGCTTCTGCCAGAGGCTTTGCCTTCTCTTCAGCTGAATGTGGTGCATGATCTGTTACGATCATGTCTATAGTTCCGTCTTTAAGACCTTCAATTATGGCCTGTCTGTCTGCTTCTTCTCGAAGTGGTGGATTCATACGAGCATTTGTACCATACTTCAGGACTGCCTCTTCTGTCAGTGTGAAGTGATGCGGTGTTGCTTCTGCGTGTATGTCGGCTCCCAATCGCTTGCCGGCACGAACAAACTCTACACTGTTGCGTGAGCTGATATGCTGGATGCAAAGTGTAGCTCCTGTATTTACTGCAAGGGCTACATCTCGAGCTACCATTACATCTTCGGCTGCACAGCTTGCTCCGCCGTAGCCCAGCTGTTCAGATACAGCTCCCATGTTAACACCTGGCTGTTTGATGAACAGCGGATCTTCTTCGTGAAGACTTACAGGTAGATCTAATTCCTTTGCCTTGTTTAATGCTTCTACCAGTATAGCTTCGTCAAGTATCGGAAGACCATCATCTGTAAAACCTGCTGCTCCTGCATCTGCAAGAGCTTCCATATCTACCAGTTCTTTTCCTGCCATGCCTTTTGTGACTGTAGCTGTCTGTATTACATGGATCGGAGTAGTCTCTCCTTTTTCCTGAATGTACTGAAGTGTTTCCAGATTATCTACTACAGGCTTTGTGTTGGCCATACATACAACTGTTGTGAAGCCGCCTTTTGCAGCAGCCGCGGCACCTGTTATAATGTCTTCCTTATAAGTGAAGCCTGGATCTCTGAAATGAACGTGAGTATCTACAAGACCCGGAGCTACAACAAGGCCCTGAGCATCTATAACCTGAACGTCCTGTTCCAGAACATCGTAGCGAGCTTTGATCTCCTCTATATCAAGATTCTTTCCAACTCCAGCTATGAATTCATTTACTAT